>Ga0206929_1196_pt1 | contig 13273 bp, 6 predicted proteins | sample Alteio_BWOrgHeat_19_FD_152929 | JGI IMG/M metagenome (GOLD analysis project Ga0206929, IMG submission 152929) | Enriched cells from forest soil in Barre Woods Harvard Forest LTER site, Petersham, Massachusetts, United States -... | ecosystem: Environmental > Terrestrial > Soil > Temperate forest > O...
GTTCAATCTTTTAACCGGCAGGCATATGTCTCTGGTGCCGGATGTCAATCTGATTGTAGCAGCTCTCTGCATCGCAGGTTTCACCGGTCTGATCGCCGGCAGCTATCCGGCGCTTTATTTGTCCGGATTTAAGCCCGTTGAGATCCTGAAAGGCAAACTGATCTCATCCATTGGAGAGATTTGGGTACGCAGGGGTCTGGTTGTATTTCAGTTTTCATTATCCGTTCTTTTTATCGTCGCGGTCGGTGTGGTGTATCAGCAAATGAAACTGATCCATAATATTAATTTAGGATTCAATAAAGATAATGTGATACGGTTCAATGCGGAGGGAAGAGTGGTGGGTCATGAAGCGTCTTTCCTGACCGGTCTTAAAAACATTCCCGGTGTGGTCAATGCATCCGGAACGTATCATAGCATTATCGGGAAAAGTTTTGGTGTGAACAATCTGGACTGGGAAGGAAAGAATCCGAAGGACAATAACTATATAGAATGCATGCAGTCGGGATACGATTTTATTCCGACGATGGGCATGGAAATGCAGTCGGGCAGGAACTTCGCCAGAAGTTACCACGACACCCTGAGTATGATCCTGAATGAATCAGCGGTTCAGCTTATGGGACTTAAAAATCCGGTGGGCGCCAACGTGAAATGGTATGGGCAGAAATTTCAGGTTATCGGTGTCGTTAAAAATTTTCATTTCGAATCCCTGCATGAACCCATCAGACCATTGTTTTTTGCATTGGCTGATGAGGCTTATAACGGATGGTACAGAACCATTGTGCGTATTGCAGCTGGCAGGGAAAAAGAAACGCTTGACCGGATCGAAAAATATTATGCGTCTTTCAATCCGGGTTTTAAACTGGATTATGTGTTTCTGGATGAAGTCTTTCAGAAACAATACGCTTCTGAAAATCAAATGGCCGTGCTCTCCAGATATTTTGCAGGCCTTACGATCCTGATCTCATGTCTGGGTCTTTTTGGTCTTGCTGCCTTTACCGCCCAACGTAGACGGAAGGAGATTGGTATTCGCAAGGTATTAGGTGCCAGCGAGGGGAAAATTGTCGGCATGCTTTCCAGGGAATTCATTCAGTTAGTGGGTATCGCCATTGTTATTGCATCACCCATCGCCTGGATCGTCATGAATAACTGGCTTAGCGGATTTTCTTACAGAGCTGAAATCAGCGGATGGCTATTTGTATTTTCGGGTGGCATTGCCTTGCTGATTGCGTTAATAACGGTTAGTCTGCAGGCTGTCAGAGCAGCGGTTTCGAATCCGGTTACCAGCTTACGGTCGGAGTAAAGCAGAGGCGTAGGCTGGGGCAGGAGGCAATCGTTAATAACTAATAATTAATAACTAATAACTAATACGTGTGTTTAAAAATTATTTCAAAACTTCGCTACGCGCTTTACTAAAAAATAAAACCTATAGTTTTCTGAACATCTTTGGCCTGGCGATCGGCATTGCCTGCGCCGGACTGATATTTTTATGGGTGGAAGATGAACTGCAATTCGACCAGTTCAATGTAAAAAAAGACAGAATATATTCTGCGCGGGTAAATTCCTATTTGAATGCGGGTGCGTTCACGCATGGGTCAACACCCGGCGTTATGGCTCCGGCCATTCAGAAGGAAATCCCGGGTGTCGCTAATACCTGCCGCACGTCCGAAGGTGACACCAGGCTCTTATTTTCCATAGATAATAAGCCTGTGTTTGCATCGGGAAAATATGCGGAACCCTCTTTGTTTAATATGTTCACGTTACCCTTTGTGCAGGGCAACCCAAAAACTGTCTTCACACAATTATATTCCCTGGTGATCACGGAAAAAACGGCGAAGAAGTTTTTTGGCAATGAGAAAGACGTGATCGGCAAAACGGTACGGGTTGACAATAAACAGGATTATGTGATCACCGGCGTGCTGAAAGATATTCCGGAAAATTCTTCTATGCGGTTTGAGTGGGTAGCTCCTTTTCAGATCTGGTATCAGCAAAGCCCCTGGGCTTATGAATGGGGAAACAATTGCCTGAGCACGTATGTTGAATTAAAAACGGGAGCCAGTCTGGATGCCATCAATAAACAACTTTACAATTTTGTCCAAAAAAGAGCGCCTACGTCCACCGGCCATGTTTTCCTGTTCGGAATGAACAACTGGCATCTCTATGGTGACTTCGAGAATGGTAAACCCACGGGTAGCGGTCAGATCCTTTATGTTCGTTTGTTTTCTACGATCGCATGGATCATTTTGTTTATTGCCTGTATCAATTTTATGAATTTGGCCACGGCGCGGAGTGAGAAACGGGCCCGGGAAGTGGGTGTGCGCAAAGTGATGGGTGCGGGAAGAAGAAAACTGATCGCTCAATTTATCGGCGAAGCATTGTTTATGGCTTTGTTATCGGCCATCGTGGCGGTTATCATCATGGCTGCTTCATTGGGTGCATTTAATTTGCTGGTTCAAAAAAACCTGTCGCTGGAATTGAATAACCCGGCGCATTGCGTGGCATTACTAATGATCACATGCATTTGCGGTGTTGTTGCGGGCAGTTATCCCTCGTTGTATCTGTCATCATTCAATCCCGTATTTGTATTAAAGGGTATTAAAATGAAAAGCGGCAGTGCTGCGTGGATCAGAAAAGGGCTGGTAGTGACACAGTTTACCGTTTCCATCGTATTGATCATCGCCACGATTATTATTTTTCAGCAGATACAATATATTAAGGACAGAAACCTGGGTTTTAACAGGAATGGTCTGCTTGAGCTCAGTATGCAGGGAGAGATGAATAAACATTACGAATCCATCAAGCAGGATATGATGCAAACCGGACTCGTTGAGTTTGCCGGACTGGCGGATCATTCAACCATTTATGGAGGAAATAATACGGACGGCCTTACCTGGCAGGGAAAACCGCCCGGAAATAAAGTTCTGATTTCATGGAGAAGCGTGGACCCTGATTTTTTCTCCACGATGGGATTGAAGATGAGGGAAGGAAGAAATTTTTATGTGACAGATACATTGAATTATGATGACAAATCACTACATCCCAATATAATCATTACTGAATCCCTTGCAAAACTCATGGGTAAGGGGACGCCCATGGGCAAAACCATTTATGATGAAGACGATACTTTGCTTCACGCAACCATTGTGGGAGTAGTGAATGACTACGTATATGGAAATATGTATGGCAAACCCGATCCGGTGATTTTTTTCTGTACGGCACCGAGATTTGAGAACACCATATACCTGCGGGCCAAACCGGGAACGAACACCGAACATTTTTTAACAGCTATTGGCGCTGTGATGAAGAAAGACAATTCGGCCTATCCGTTCGAATATCGTTTTGTGGATGATCAGTTTAATGACATGTTTCAGACAGAAATGCTGATGAGCAAACTGTCGCGCGTATTTGCGGCACTAACGATCCTGATTTCCTGTTTGGGTTTATTTGGTCTGGCAGCATACACGGCAGAGCGCAGGATTAAAGAGATTGGCATTCGTAAAGTGCTGGGTGCAACGGTGGCGGGTCTGGCTGGTTTGTTGTCTTTTGAATTTTTAAAACTGATCCTGCTTTCCCTTCTGCTGGCATTTCCACTGGCCTGGCTGGCGATGCATAAATGGTTGCAGAATTATGCCTATCGTGTCGATATCCATTGGTGGGTATTTATCATGGCGGGCGTTACTGCTATTCTGATCGCCATTATAACCGTCAGTTTTCAGGCCATCAAGGCAGCGATTTCGAATCCGGTCACCAGCTTGCGGTCTGAATGACGGTCGACGGTTGACGGTTGGCGGTTTGCATTTAGTGTCAGTCATCAGATACTTCCAGACTTTCAGTCTTCCAGTCTTTCAGTCTTTTAGTCTTGCTTCAAACTCTTCGCAGGATTTGTCAACGCTGCCTTAATGCTCTGATAGCTCACCGTCAGCATGGTTATTACGATAGCGCCCGCACCGGCAACTCCGAATACCCACCAGGGCATGCACGTACGATATTCATAATGTTGCAGCCATTGACCCATAAAATAATAGGCCACCGGTGTGGAAATAAATAGCGATATCATTACCAGCGTGATAAAATCCTTGCTGAGTAATCGCCAGAGGCTAAAGACGGATGCACCCAGCACTTTACGAACGCCGATTTCCCTGATGCGTTGTTCAGCGGTGAATGTGGCCATTCCGAATAATCCCAGGCAGCTGATAAAGATGGCCAGTATTGCAAAAAGGCTGGCGAGTTTGCCGATGCGTTCATCGTCACTGAATTTTTTTGCGTAGGCTTCATCTGCAAACTGGTAGGAGAAGGGAACGGAAGGGCTATACGCTTTGCACACTGTCTCAATTTTTTGGATGGCATCATGCGCGCTGATATTGGGATTGATTCTGATGATCACATATGAAAAATCTTCGCGGGTAATATAATATATTGTCTGTTTTGCTGGTTCATAAGGCGACCCCATGACCATATCCTGTACGACACCGATCACATGATAGTCCTTTCTCCCAACGCGGATATTTTCTCCCACCGGATTTTTAAGACCCATGTATTTCACCGCCGCTTCATTGATGATCAATGCAGAAGAATCTGTCAGAAATTGATTCGAAAAATCCCTGCCTTCGATAAATTGCCAGCCGACCGTTTTTCCATAATCGGTTGTCACCCGGATATTTCCAAAGTCATCTGTCATTGCGGGATCCTTTCCCTTCCATTGTAATCCACTGCGGTTATTCTCCACACCGCTCGTCGGGCTTGAGGACTGAGCCATATAGGTAACCGCTCCGGAGCTCTTCAGATCCGCGCTCACCGCATCGAAATGATCGTGCAGATCATTTGTTTGCATTCCAATATAAAGCAATCCGTTCCGGTTATATCCAACCGGTCGGTTTTTAGCAAACTGAATCTGATTGAAGACAATGATGGTACCGATGATTAAAACAACAGAGACGGCAAATTGCAAAACAACCAATGCTTTTCTCGGCACAGCAGCAAGCTTTCCTGCTTTGAAAACGCCCTTCAATACTTTGACTGGTCTGAAAGAAGAAAGGTATAACGCCGGATAACTTCCCGCGACAAGGGCGGTGAATAAAGTAAATCCGGTGCATAAGATCCAGAACAAACCATTGTCCCAAAGGATTGACATCTGCTTATCCGCCAGCTGATTGAAAGATGGCAATATCAGCCAGACCAAAATCAAAGACAGTATAAAGGCAAATAGTGTTGTTAAAAGAGATTCACAATAAAACTGAATGATCAGCTGGGACCGAAGGGAACCAACTGCTTTGCGTATGCCGACCTCTTTTGCGCGCTTCTCACTGCGGGCTGTGCTCAAATTCATAAAATTAATACAGGCCAGCAGCAACCCAAATATTCCGATGGCCCCGAACATCCACACATATCGTATCGCACCGCCAGTATTCACACCGTTTTTAAATTCGCTGTACAATCTCCAGTTACTCATCGGCTGCAGGAAAATAGCCGGTTTAAAACGCGCATCCTCTTTGCCAGAATTATTAAGTACTATATTTTTTATTTTTTCCGAAACACTGTTCATATTTGCGTGACTGGCGATTTGAACATACATCTGCCAGCTATCGTCTCCCCAGTCTGACAGAACACGTGCCGGCATAAATGTTTTCAAATAATAATCCCAGGGAGCAACGAAACTCAGGTCATACAGGCTCGAATTGGAGGGAATGTCTTCATATACCCCGGAAACCTTAAAACTGTTTTTATTATCAAGCATAATCATTCTGCCCATCGGATCATCATCACCAAAGAGAGCTTTTGCGACGGACCGGGAAATCATTATCGATGCCGGATCCTGAAGGCCATTGCGGTTTCCCTTCAACATCTGCAGTGTAAAAATTTCCGGACCTTCTTTATCCATGAAAGTGCCTTTAAAGGATAATTTTTTCTCGTCAACCATCAGGATATGAGAATCGGTCCAGGACACCATGGAGATGTGTTTGAAATCACTACCGTAACTTTTTCTGATAGCAGCATCAAGCGCAATGGGGATTGCCACACCTGTTTGAACAGTGCCGTTAAAATTCTGATGGAGCATGACCTGGGCCACCCGGTCGTAATTCTGATGATATTTATTGAAGGAAAGTTCATTCCAGATCCATAATCCGATCAGCATAGCGACTGCCATACCTACTGACAGCCCCGCGATATTGATAAATGAATGTGCTTTGTTCTTTCGCAGATTTCTTAGAGCCGTTACAAGATAATTTTTGATCATTTTTCTATTCGTTTATCCTGTATCGTTTTTCGTGTATCGATGACCGATGATCGTAAATCACTTCCATACTTCCATACTTGTTAAGGTTATTCGGTTTTCAAACTCTTCGTTGGATTCGCCACCGCCGCTTTGACCGCCTGAAAACTTACGGTAAAAAATGCGATCAAAATAGCGACAAGTCCGGCAAGTGCGAACATCCACCAGGTAACGGGAACCTTGTAATTAAAACCCTGCAGCCATTTATTCATGGCCCACCAGGAAATAGGTATTGCGATGACGATAGAAATCAAAACAAGTTTTAAAAAATCCACCGATAAAAGCTGTACAATTCCGGATACACTTGCACCCAATACCTTCCGGATACCGATTTCCTTACTTCTTTGTTCAGCGCTGAAAGAGGCAAGTCCGAACAGACCCAGTGAAGAAATTAAAATGGCCATCAGGGTAAATGAATTGATGATATTCCCAAGCGTTATCTCTGATTCATATTGTTTTTGAACCACATCATCCTGGAACTGATATTCAAATGGAACAGAAGCAAGATTTTTATGCCAAACCGATTCCATTTTTGCCAGAACAGATTTGTAGTTATCGCTGCTCACTGAAACGACCATTTTATCAAACCATGCCTTGTTGACTTTATATTCAAGTTCCAGTGGTTTTATTTCATTATGGAGTGAATTGTAATTAAAATCTTTCATGACGCCTACGATCTGCACGACAACCATGGGATCGGGTTTGTATTCCGAATAAAGCATGGTACCCGGAGCCGTTTCAGGTTTTAAGCCAAGCCGGCGGCAAAGCGTTTCGTTGATCAATACTTTGCCGGAATCGTTTGAATGGAAATCACGCCCGGATAAAAGTTTTATACCGTTTACTTTCAGGAAATATTCTTCCGTAAAAATATTCTGGGCATCAATAGATGTCGTCATATCGCCACCTGGTGGGTATACACCGTGGTCCCTTTCAACAAACTGTCCCAGATAATAATTGGTCATCGTTACACCCTTTACTTCCGGAAGTTTTTGCAGGTCATTGCTCAGAGAAACCATCTTGTCCTGGGCGCCGGAGGTGTAAAAATTGAAAATCAGTTTTTGCTTTTTATCAAATCCAAGATCTTTGTTCTCCATATAACGGAGCTGGCTGTAGATAATAATGATACTACTGATGAGGACGATCGAAAGAACAAACTGAAATACAACCAGGGAACGGCGTATGCCGGCTGCGGAGATTTCATTTGAAAAATTTCCTTTGATGACCTTGATGGCCTGAAAGGCGGAGAGATAGAAAGCCGGGTAACTGCCGGCCAGCAGACCAGTGGTTAACACCAGGCCAGCAAGAAATAACCAAAGCCGGTAATCGCGGAATAAGGTCAGGTGAATATCAGCCTGTGTGATTTGGTTAAAGAAAGGCATTGCAATCAACAGGAGCGGGAGAGCGATCAGAATGCCCAAGAGGGACAACATCATGGATTCAGCGAGGAATTGTTTTATAAGTGCATACCTGCCGGCGCCAATTACTTTTCTCACGCCTACTTCTTTGGCTCTTTTGGAAGCTCTGGCCGTAGACAGATTCATGAAATTAATGCAGGCAATTACCTGAATCAGTACTGCTATCAATATCATGATATACAGGAAAGTGCTGCTTACAGGCTTGATTATATCGTGTTCAATCCCGGCCGTCGTATGGATCGAAAGAAGGGGCTGCAGGTGCAGTTCCTTGTGCATGCCCATAGCTTTGATTTGTGTCCCTCCGTATTTATTCAAAAAAGCCGGAAACTTTTTCTCCAGGTTTGCAGCATTCGCGTCGGGTAGGAGTTTAAGATAAGAATAGGTGTAATTATTTCCTGCCCAGGAATCATTTTTATATGTGTAACTGCCCATACCTCCGCTGTTCATGCTGATGAACATATTGGTTTTTATATGAGTCTTGCCCAGACTTTCATCAATGACAGCTGTAATCTTGAAATTTTCTTTTCCGTACCCGTTTTCAATCGTTATGGTTTTGCCTGTTGGGTCTTCGTTACCGAATAGTTTGGTTGAAAGCGTTTTCATCATGACCAGTGAAAAAGGTTCTTTCAGCGCAGTGGCCGGATTACCATAAATAAAATGATAGGCAAAAATGTCAAAGAATGTAGAATCGGCATACAGAACATCCGCCTCGTAGACAGATTTATCTTTATACGTAAGCAAATGTTTAACCACACCCAACGTGGGTACAACGCGGGTGTACTGAACCACTTCGCCAAAATCTTTTTTCATAGTGGGTGCGATCGGGGGAGACGCCGTACCATTATTATGTTTATCTCCTGCCAGGTCCAGTGCAGAAACGATACGATAGATATTTTCCGGATTTTTCTGGTATTTGTCGTAGCTGTCCTGATCTGCCACGTACAAAATGATATACACGCAGCAAAGGGTTCCCAATGCCAGGCCGAATATGTTTATGAAACTATACGTTTTGTTTTTCGACAAAAACCGGAGCGACGTTTTGAGATAGTTTTTAAACACGACTTTTAATTATTAATTATTAGATATTAATGATTAACTCTTTATATTTTATACATCGTTTATTGTTGCTATCAGTCCTGAATTTTAATATATCCGCGTTAATAATTAATAGTTAATCACTAATAATTATTCAGTTCTCAGACTCTTTATCGGATTGGCACTAGCCGCACGAATGGTTTGAATGCTTAATGTAAGCAGCGCGATCACTAACATCAATAATATGCTTAGAGCAAAAACCCACCAGCTGACAGGTGTTTGATAAGCAAAATTCTCCAGCCATTTATGCATTCCCCACCAGGTGAGCGGTATGGCGATCAATGACGCAATAAGTACCAGCCATACAAAGTCCCTGGACAAAATGGAAACAATATTTGCAATTGACGCTCCCAGTATTTTTCTCACCCCGATCTCCTTGGTTCTCTGATTCGTTGTATAGACTACCAATCCGAGAAGTCCCATACAGCTTATAAAAACAGCCAGCCCCGCTGCCCATTTCAGCAGACTGGATACATTCTGTTCGGAAGTATAAAAGCTGGCAATACTTTCGTCCAGGAATTTGTATGAAAAATCTTCTTCGGGGAAAAATTCTTTATATGATTTCTCAATAGAAGCAAGTGTGGTTTTCCAGTTCCCGGCCTGGTTTTCTCCTGTCTTCAGTGCGATATGAAGAATCCAGCTATTTCCTGTTTCAGAAGAAAATGCCATTGGTTTAACCGGTGAGTGAAGGGATTCCTGATTAAAATCGGCCATCACGCCTACGACGGGTATATCGTCAATCTGTCTGTTTAATATCTTTTCGGGATCCTGAAATCCCAAAATATGCATATAGGTTTCGTTGATCACCCATTCATTGGCGGTATCACTTGCCCTCACATTTCTGCCTGCCAGTAATTTGATATGATATAGTTTCAGATAGTTTGTATCACCGTACTTTTGCCGTACATCTGTTTCTAGTTCTTTTTTTCCGTCTTTATATTTCATGCTGCTGGAAGACCAGCCATTGGCTGCGGGCGGGTCATTGCCCAGGCTGGCCATTTGTATACCAGGTAAGCTTTTGATTTTCTCCAGGAGAGAGATACGTTTTGTATCCTGCGGTCCGTTGCGTTTCCAAAGAAAAGGAGTTTCAATATTCACAATGGCGTCTTTCTTAAATCCCATATCACGGTTCATCACAAAATGGATCTGTTTAACGGCGATCAATGTGGCCATCGTAAAAATCTGTGCGATCATGAACTGCGAAATGGTAAGACCTTTTCTCAACACAGCTTTACGGCTTCCGCCCGTGACTGTATAAGTTTGATTTTTTAAAACCTGCACAGCCTTGTACCCTGAAAGAACCCAGGCGGGATAAAATCCGGCAAGTATGGCGACAACAACCGTAAGGAGTAAACCAAATGCAATAATATATGGCTGATGTAAAAGATCAAAATGCAAACCCAACGGAATGAAATCTGAAAATATTTTCAGCAACAGTGGAGTAATAGCTATGGAAATGATCAGCGAAATGAAGGATATGAAAAATGTTTCTGTCAGGAACTGAAAGATCAGCTGCCTGCCGGAACTGCCCAGTGTTTTACGTACACCAATTTCTTTTGCACGATGAATGGATTGTGCTGTTGTAAGATTGATAAAATTTATGCAAGCCAGTATGAGAAGAAAGATTCCCACCGCAGACAAACCATAGAGTACGGGTTTACTGGCCAAATGATCCCCGAATGTGGCGTACAGGGGATTGAAATGAATGTCATCGAATGGCTGGAGTCTGTAATGTCTTATGGAATTGGGGTTCGTGTTTTCCTTATCATATTTCTTTTCGAGCAGTTGAAGTCCGGATTCTATTGTTTTTGGTGAAACATGATCTGAGAGTCTTATCAGCAACTGTGATCCCCCGTTAACACTTCCCCAGCTGTCCGACCTGTATTTATTCTTCAGACCCGCTGAAGATAATATGGTGGACTGAGATAAGAATTCTTTGAAAATAAAATCCGTGTTCTGAGAAAGATCACTTACGATACCGGATACAGTAGCCACAATTGAGTCATCATAAGTCAGTTGCCTGCCAATCATTTCCTGAAAGGGAATGCCCGGAAAATATGCTTTCGCTCTCCCCGCAGTCAGCACCACATTGTATGGTTCACTGAGAACGCTATGCATCGAGCCTGCAAGCCATTGATAAGGGACTAGTTTAAAATAGGATTCGCTTGTAAAAATGATGTCTTTCTGATGCCTGACGGTAAATGGTTTTTCGTTTTTCCGGGCTGCCGCTACTTTCGGATCGTTATTAAACTTGCGGAAACTGATGAAGTCTTCGATGCCGGCAACTTCTTTTGAAGCGGCGTCCCGTAGTGGAAAAGGGACTCCCGGATTGTGTATCGGGGAACCAAAAAAATTCATGTCTGTCACCACCCGGTACAATTGTCCGCGGTCTTTTTCGAATTTATCAAAAGTAAAATCGTAATGAACGATCAGGAAAATGACAATGGATGCACTGATGCCAATAGCGAGTCCAACTACATTAATAAATGAAAAAATTTTATTCCGGAAGAAGTTCCGGTATGCGATGGTGAAGTAGGTTTTTAGCATTTTTGTTTAGTTGAGGGTTGATCGTGGATCCGTGAATCGTGGATCGTGGATCGATAAACGATATCCGATCAACGATACACGAATTAGCCGTGCACCTTTGCCACCAATGGGTTCAATTAAAATGCCGGGCTGTAAAAGCTTATTTATGAAGGAATTGTATTTTTGCCCCTTGTACGAAGATGTTCGGAATCGGACATTCAGTGTACGGTGAAGTGTAAAGCGTGATTCGTAACGAAAAGAACGGTCCCACTTATGCGGGACCAACTACTAAAAAAGATTTATGCATTTACCGTTTTAGGCGATGCTTCGGTTACGAAAACACGTTCTGTCCGGACCTTTCTGGCTTTGCGTTTCAGGTACTTAGTGTGAATGATTTCGCTCATGGTCTTATCCTGAAGTTTACTTTCGAGCCAGGAAATAATATCCAGGTAAGCGAAGGAACGTGTTTCGATGTGATTATATTCCAGGTGTTTGATTTTACTCAGCAACTTTTCCAGTTCTGATTTGATTTCCCTTCTTGATATCTGGAAGCTTTTCCGTAAAAATTTAAACATCTCTTCTTCAACCACCGTCAGATTTTTCATTTTCGCCATGAACCTGTAAACAGATTTTGTCAGTGATTCCATCAGTTCATAATTGCCCAGTTCGTAATGCGCGAGTAAATGCACCAGTCGTGCATAACACTGAAGATCGTACCGCAAATCAATATGATCATTGATGATCGATTGCAAGTAGTCGATCGACCGGCTGTAATCGCCACTACCGAAATATAATGTGGCAATTTTATAATTGAAAACAAGCGTGCGATGATGATCAATATAACTTGCATATTCGCCCAGCTTTTGCGAGATCTCCGGAACCAGGTCCAAACCCTGTTTGAATGTTCCGGTCATCAGGTGCCAGTTGATTTTTGCAAGGTGAATATATACCCAGGTATGTATACGGAAATTATCGTGATGCTGCCCTTCAGGCGTATTATAGTACGCTTCAAATTTCTTCAGGATCACTTCGAATTTACTAAAATGCCGCAGATCAAAAAGGGCATTCAGCATATTGTGCATGCCTTTCACATAGTGACCCGTTTCAACGGTAATCATCAGCGGTTCCTGTTCGAAAAGATCAATCCATTTCTGTGCATACCGGTAATACATCAGGAAATCCTGGCGGATAAATGCAAACCAGCTGTAACTCTGGTAGAGATAAAGTTTCTCGTAAAAATCATCCAGCTGTGAAGTATCAGGAAGCGTATTCTGTTTGAAAAAATCCCTTAGTCTTTTTTCATCCGCTTCATTTCGGGCATGTCCGTTCTCCACATACCAGCGATAGAGTAATAAGGCCAGGTTGGAAAGACGAGTTACGCGATCAATGTGGTCGCTGATTTCTCTTGCTTCGCGCGTAAGTTGTTCCGTTTTTTCCAGCGAGGTTCTCGTGATATGCAGTGTCTCGATTTTCTTTTCCAGTGAGATCAGCTGCGCAAGAAAATTCAGTTTATTATTTGCTTTGGCGATTTCCTTTGCTCTTTCAAGAATCTTCAGCGCCTGATGTTTCAATCCTTTGTTATAGAGCAACCGCGCATTGTCCATATGCTCACTCAATTGCAGATCTGTATTTTCTGTTGTTTTGAGCAGCCGGAGACTTGCAAGCAATTGCTTATAGAGATGCGTTTTTAAATTCGACAACTGAGACTTGGTGAAAGGAAGTTTTCTTAGCAGGAGTTTTTCATCATAGTCCTGCATTTTATCGAGCGCATCAAAAAGCTGAACAATTTTCAGGTCCTCATTTCCGGAACTCCTTTTAATATAGAGTTTGAAATGCCTTTTTTCGGACTTTTCCAGTGAACAAATTAATTGGAATAATATATCGGTTGAACGGTTGGCCATCATTGATAAATTTTGCTGAAACCGTGTCCAGGCAACACTTCCACGAAAAGATACACAGTTTTGACATG
>Ga0206929_1143_pt2 | contig 13222 bp, 14 predicted proteins | sample Alteio_BWOrgHeat_19_FD_152929 | JGI IMG/M metagenome (GOLD analysis project Ga0206929, IMG submission 152929) | Enriched cells from forest soil in Barre Woods Harvard Forest LTER site, Petersham, Massachusetts, United States -... | ecosystem: Environmental > Terrestrial > Soil > Temperate forest >...
CCTGAAATACCGGTCGATATATGGGAGCTTGGCTTGATATATGAGATTCATGTAAATGAAGCCAATGAGGTCCGTGTTATTATGACCCCCACTTCGCTCATCATTTCTTTTTCCCAGGGCGGGTCAAAGGTTAGTTCAATTTTGCAGTCCTTAACGCCTTCAATTTCTTTTATCTTTTGTTCTACTTCGGGCGGCAAGGTTTCAGCAACCGGGCACGATGGAGAAGTGAGGGTCATAATAACACGGACCTCATTGGCTTCATTTACATGAATCTCATATATCAAGCCAAGCTCCCATATATCGACCGGTATTTCAGGGTCAAAGCAGGTTTTAAGCATATCAATTACCTTGGTCGCTAACTCTGTATTTTCGCTTTTTACTACTGCGGGCATAATCTATTTCTTTGCTAAAGCATGTGCAGTTGCATCAAGCTTCATTTGTTTAACCATGGCTAATAAACCATTTGCACGTGTAGGTGACAAATGTTCTTGCAGGCCAATTTTATTTATAAATTCTAATTTACTATTCATTATCTCTTCCGGTGTATGGCCTGAAAGTACACTAATTACCATAGCCACTAGTCCTTTGGTTATTATGGCATCACTATCTGCTGTAAAGTAAATACGTCCGTCTTTCATTTCCGAATGCAGCCAAACCTTGCTCTGGCATCCCTTAATGGTATGGTTCTCGTCTTTGTATTTTTCATCTATCATCGGCACATCTTTTCCCAGGTCTATGATGTACTCATACTTTCCCATCCAGTCATCAAAGACTTCAAAATCTTCTATCAATCCTTTTTCTGCCTCTTCAATGCTCATCACTTCTTTAATATCTCAATAGCTTTTTTCAATGCAATTATAAAAACATCAATCTCTTCAATGGTATTGTAAAAAGAGAACGATGCACGCACTGTACCAGGTATGCAATACAGGTCCATTATAGGTTGTGTGCAATGGTGCCCTGTGCGTACTGCAATTCCCTGTTGGTCCAACATTACACCAATGTCATACGGATGCAGGCCGTCTATATTAAAAGCAACAATGGCCGATTTATGTTTTGCCTGCCCCACAAATTTTATACCCGGAATTGCACTCAGTTTTTCTGTTGCATACGCCAGCAATTTATTTTCCTGCTTTGCAATGGCATCGAATCCCAGTTTATTCATGTAATCTATTGCAGTGGCCAATACTATTGACCCTTCAATATTTGGCGTGCCTGCTTCAAAGCGCAATGGTGGCTCCTGGTAGGTGCTCTTATCAAGGTGTACTTCTTTTATCATTTCACCACCGCCCTGGTAAGGAGGCATTTGCTTCAACCATTTTTCCTTACCATATAATATGCCGATGCCTGTTGGTCCGTAAACCTTATGGCCCGAAAAACAGTAAAAATCTACATCAAGCTCTTTTACATCAACCTTCATGTGTGGCATTGCCTGTGCGCCATCTAACAATACAGGAATATTTTTAGCATGAGCCAATGAAATAATTTCCTCAACGGGGTTAATAGTGCCTAGTGAATTTGAAACATGATTTACCGCTACCAATTTCGTTTTTGCCGAGAGCAGTTTCTTGTACTCATCCATATTCAGCTCACCCGATTCAGTAATAGAAATATATTTCAATGCGGCTTTCTTACGCTCGCAAAGTAATTGCCATGGCACAATATTGGAGTGGTGCTCCATTTGCGAAATGATAATTTCATCACCTTCTTTTACAAATGCCTCGCCGTAACTGAATGCAACAAGGTTAATCGCTTCGGTGGTTCCGCGTGTATAAATAACTTCATCAACATTGGCGTTCAAATGGGTTGCAATGGTTTTCCTGGCTGCTTCAAACTGGTCAGTAGCCAAACTGCTTAAATGATGTACTCCACGGTGCACATTGCTGTTCACCGTTTCGTAATACTTCTTAATGGCCTTAATTACGTATAATGGTTTTTGAGATGAAGCGGCATTATCGAAATAGATCAATGGCCTGCCGTGTACCTTTACTGAAAGAATAGGAAATTCCCTGCGGATGCTTTCTACATCAAACTCCGTATGGCTCGCCTTGGTTTTCAGGGTTGTATCCATAATGCAAATTTAAGCAATATGGTCGTGAATCCTTTCTTCTAAATGCAGGCGGAAAGCTTCGTCTTTTACGGTATCGCTCACCTCTTTTGCAAATGCACCTAAAAGTACTTTACGTGCAAGGGTTTCGTTGAGGCCCCTCGTTCTCAAATAGAAAAGAGCAGTTTCATCTAAGCGGCCGGTGGTAGTTCCATGTGAACATTTCACATCGTCGGCATAAATTTCCAACTGTGGCTTGGTATTCATTGATGCATTATCGCCAAGCAATATGTTCTTGTTCGATTGGTATGCATTTGTTTTTTGTGCGTCCTGCTTTACAAATATCTTTCCGTTGAATACACCTGTACCGCCATCAGCTATAACTCCTTTGTACAATTCGTTGCTGAAGCAATTAGGTACATTATGTTCTACCAATGAATGGTTATCAATATGCTGTCCGTCTTTCACTACAAAAAGCCCGTGCATGTGTATCTCGGCATTCTCTCCGTTAATAGATACGTTCAGGTCATTGCGTACCATAGCCCCATCTAAACTCACTACTACACTATTAAACTTACCTGCAATACCTACCGATACCTGGTGAACATTGCTCTGGCTTGCGATCTTATCTTCTTCCTGTAGTATGTAGTTATTCAGTGTGGCATCATTTTCCACAATCATTTCGGTAACGGCATTGGTAAATGTCTTTTCCGAAAGCTCAACAGAATGATATGATTCAATGATTGTGAGGCTTGCACCTTCACCAACTTTAATAATGTTGCGCGGGTTGAACAATGTTTTTGTGCGGCCTGAACTTATATACAACAGGTGAATAGGGCCAACGCAATTATATCTTTCCGGTACATTAATAAATAGTCCGTCTTGTGCCAATGCTGTATTCAGCAATGTAAGCTGGCTACTGTGACCCTGTGATGATATACTGTTAACGAATTTATTTTCTTTTAACGCGGTAAATAAATTACCTACAGTTACTTCCTGCGGTAAATTTTTCAGCGAGGAAAGTTCCTTTACAAACCTGCCATTGAGAATTACTACGGTAGCATGTCCACCGAGGAATAAATGCCTTACATCGCTTTGCTTTAACTTGGTAACATCACCTTTCAGTGCGTACTCATCGTTGAGGTAAAGGCGAATGTTGGTGTACTTATAGTCTTCTACTTTTTTATCGGGTATGCCGCGGGTAGCAAAATCCTGTATTGCTTTTTCCTGTATTTCCTTTACAGAAGAGTTTGCTGCACCCAACCTGTTGGTGGCTGTTGCTTCAAATTCTGTGGTCCACTTTGCTGTTGAAACCTCTTTCTTAACTGCTACTGCGCTCATTATGCAATCATTTCAGGAAACTCTTTCTTAATCCAGTCGTAGCCTTTTTCTTCCAGTTCAAGCGCCAATTCTTTCTTGCCCGATTTTACAATGCGTCCATCATACAGCACATGTACAAAATCAGGAACAATATGATCTAATAATCGTTGGTAGTGCGTAATAACCAGGAATGCATTTTCTTTGGTGCGCAATTTATTCACGCCATCGGCTACAATGCGCAATGCATCAATATCCAGGCCTGAATCAGTTTCATCAAGCACGCCTAATTTTGGTTCAAGCATAGCCATCTGAAAAATTTCATTGCGTTTCTTTTCGCCACCTGAAAAGCCTTCATTTACTGAACGGCCTGTAAGGTTGGTATCTATCTGAACCAGTTTTTGTTTTTCTTTCAGCATAGCCAGGAAATCTTTTGCTTCCATTGGCTCTAAACCACGGTATGCGCGTATTTCGCTAACGGCTGTCTTTAAAAAGTTAATGGTTGTTACGCCCGGTATTTCAATAGGGTATTGAAATGCAAGGAACATACCTTCTTTCGCTCTTTCATCAGGTGAAAGTTCTGAAATATCTTTTCCGTTGAAGTGTATAGAACCTCCCGTTACTTCGTATTCTTCTTTGCCTGCAATAACCGAAGCCAATGTACTTTTACCGGCTCCGTTAGGGCCCATGATAGCATGTACTTCGCCCTTGTTCACTGTCAGGTTTAATCCCTTCAGGATCTCTTTTCCTTCAACTGATACTTTTAAATTCTTTATCTCTAACATGTTCTGTAATTCTTAATTTTTAATTGATTAACCTACACTGCCTTCTAAACTTACTGCAAGCAGCTTTTGTGCCTCTACTGCAAATTCCATTGGCAGTTTATTCAGTACCTCTCTGCAATAGCCATTTACAATTAAGCCAATTGCTTTTTCAGTGTCAATACCACGTTGGTTGCAATAAAATATCTGGTCTTCGCCGATCTTCGATGTAGTTGCTTCATGCTCTACAATCGCCGATTTGTCATGTATTTCAATGTAAGGGAAAGTATGTGCTCCGCAACGGTCACCCATTAAAAGCGAATCGCACTGCGAAAAATTACGTGCCTTGCTTGCACCTTTATTTATGCGTACCAATCCCCTGTAACTATTATTGCTCTTACCGGCCGATATACCTTTCGATACAATAGTGCTCTTGGTATTCTTACCAATGTGGGTCATTTTGGTCCCGGTATCGGCTTGCTGCATGTTGTTGGTTACAGCAATCGAATAAAATTCTCCAACTGAATTATCTCCTTTCAGAATTACGGAAGGGTATTTCCATGTAATAGCAGAACCTGTTTCTACCTGTGTCCATGAAATTTTTGAATTGTTACCCAAGCAAATTCCGCGCTTGGTAACAAAGTTGTATATACCACCTTTTCCTTCTTTATCGCCAGGGTACCAGTTTTGCACAGTTGAATATTTTACCTCAGCATCTTTATGTGCAACAATTTCTACCACTGCAGCGTGCAATTGATTTTCATCGCGCATAGGCGCTGTGCAACCTTCTAAATAACTTACATATGAACCTTCGTCGGCTACAATAAGTGTACGCTCAAACTGGCCTGTTCCGGCAGAATTGATTCGGAAATAGGTTGATAATTCCATTGGGCAACGAACGCCTTTTGGTATGTAACAGAATGAACCATCGCTGAAAACAGCAGAGTTCAATGCAGCAAAATAGTTATCGCCAACAGGTACTACTGAGCCAACATATTTCTTAATCAGGTCAGGATGTTCCTTAACAGCTTCGCTGAATGAGCAGAAAATAATTCCAAGCTCGCCGAGTTTTTCTTTGAAAGTTGTCTTTACCGAAACGCTGTCTATTACTGCATCAACGGCTACGCCGCTTAAACGCATTTGTTCCTGCAGCGATATTCCTAGCTTATCGAATGTGCGCAATAATTCCGGATCAACTTCATCAAGGCTATTCAATACTTTCTGCTTTTTAGGAGCAGCGTAGTAGCTAATAGCTTGGTAATTAATGTCAGGATATTTTAAGTGTGCCCAATGTGGTTCCTTTAATGTTAGCCAATGCTTATAAGCCTTTAGCCTCCATTCCAGCATCCATTCCGGTTCCTCTTTTTTGGCCGAAATAAAACGAACTGTTTCTTCGTTCAGTCCAGGCGGAGCTATCTCAGTATCAATATCGCTGGTAAAGCCATACTTGTAGTCGCTCGACGTAACTTCTTCCAATATTTTATCAGAACCGGCCATTGTATCAGGTTAGTTTAATTGAATTATGTTTAAGCAATTAACTTAAACAGCAAAGCTGTCGCCACAGCTACAGGTGCGGTTGGCATTAGGGTTATTAAATGAGAACCCTTTTCCGTTAAGGCCTCCGCTATAGTCAAGTTCGGTACCTACCAGGTATAAAAAGCTTTTTTTGTCAACCACTATCTTAAACCCCTTATCTTCAAATACTTTATCTTCCGGTTTAAGCTGGGTATCAAATAACATTTTGTATGAAAGACCTGAACATCCTCCGCTTTCTACGCCTACACGTACAAAACTTTCAGTAGGGGCTTTTTCCTCTTGCATGAGGACCGCCAACTTCTCTTTTGCATTTTCCGATATAGTTATCATGTTGTGCTCATATTTAATTAAGCCTACAAATATACGCATTTTACGGGACTTAGGTCGTGATTTAGAACACAAGCAGCAATAAAAAAGCTAATTATATATTGCATTGAATATCAGTCGATTTCCATTCAATATAATTCAGACCACGAAGAGTTTGGGGGTAAGAGATGCTTTGCGTCCTAAAACGTTTCAGTACATTTGAAAAACAGAGCCTGCATTAAAGTTTTTCATTATTTGTGTTTGGTTCTTAACAAAATATATACTTTTGAGTTACAAAATATAGCAGTCCGTACCATTATTATCGATTTAGGTCGTGTACCACCGCTTTGAACATATTATAAGTTTATGTAAAAAAAATGAAAAGAGCATCACTAAAAGACATTGCTGAAGCGCTAAATGTTTCTAAAACCCTGGTCTCATTAGTACTGAACAATAAGGCAAACGAATGGGGAATAAGCGAAGAAACCCAGAAAAAGGTTCGCAAGAAAGCTGAAGAACTTAATTACTACCCTAACCAAATGGCTAGGGGTCTGCGTACCGGAAAATCCAATATAATCGGATTGGTGGTGGCGGATATTTCAAATCCTTTTTACGCAAAGATCTCTCGCACTATAGAGCATGAAGTAACTCAACTGGGTTACCATTTGTTGGTTTGTAGCTCTGATGAAGTGGAAGAAAAGGAAACTAAACTTATAGAGTTGTTACGCGACAGGCAGCGTGTGGAAGGCTTGATTATAGCTACTACGCAGCAAGATGCAGAACAATTTAACCAACTGAAAAAGCAACAATACCCATTGGTGCTTATTGACCGTAAGCTTCCTGGCTTTGGATGCAGTTATGTTGGTGTAGATAATAATAAGGGTGCCTACCAAATGGTTGAACACCTTATTAAAATGGGCATGAAAAAAATTGGTGTTGTAAATGTTACCCCTTCGCACTTAAGCTCATTGAACGAACGTGTTGAAGGCTATAAGGAAGCCTTGAAAAAGTACGGAATAAAGTTTAACCCGGAATGGATACAATCTGTTTCATATAATGATATTGGTAATACAACAGCGCAGGCAGTAGAAAAACTGCTTAGCCCATCGGTGGGTGTTGACGCCATATTTACCATTAACAATTACGTTGCTATTAATTGCCTGCAGGCAACTCATAAATTAAAAAAGCGCATCCCTGAAGATGTTGCTATTGTTTGTTTCGACGACCTTGATGCATTTAATTTTTCTCACCCTTCGCTAACTACCGTGGCTCAGCCACTTGAACAGATCGCGGAAGAAGCGGTGCGATTATTAATGAAGCAGATAGATGGTAAAAAGTTTATAGTGTCAGAAAAAATACTGCCTACCAGGCTTGTTATCCGCGAATCGTGCGGTGGCCTTTTGAAAAGAGCATAAAGATTCTATTACTGTATTGATAAATAGGGAATAGTTAAAATTCCCTATTTTTGTTTGTATGTCTAAAAGCATTCTGAAAAAAGACAATCCTACTATTATAATCAGCCGTACTGATAATATAGGAGATGTTGTGCTTACACTTCCGCTTGCAAAATACATCAGGCTGAAATACCCCAAGGCTAAGATCCTTTTTTTAGCAAAAAGTTATTTAAAACCACTTATAGAATCAAGTGAATATATAGATGGATTCCTTGAGCTTGAAGGAATTTCAACATTGCCGGAAACATTCATGCAAATTGATTTTTTTAAAACATTAAAGGCAGATGTTATTATTCACGTTTTTCCGAATATTGAAATGGGTTTACTGGCGCGTAAGGCCGGCATAGCATATAGAATAGGTACAAGTCATAGGTCGTACCACTGGTTGTATTGTAATAAACTGGTTAATTTTTCAAGAAAAAGATCATCCCTGCATGAAGCTCAGTTGAACTTTAAGCTTCTGGCCCCATTGGGCATAGGCATACCTGAATTAACTGAACTGAAAACAGCATTCGGGCTTACTCGTATTCCTGAATTTAAGGAGGAGAATGTACTGGATAAGAACCGTTTCAACCTTATTATTCATCCTAAATCGAGGGGTAGTGGCAGGGAATGGGATTGGGAACATTATAACAGGTTGGTTGAAATATTGTCTCAGGAAAAATTTAAACTGTTTGTTACCGGAACTGAAGAGGAAGGCAAAGTGATACGTGAAAAACTATTGAAGAACCATCCTGAGGTAACAGATATGACGGGTAAGCAGGATTTCGCCCAACTTCTAGCTTTTATTTCTAAAGCAGATGGACTGGTTGCATCTGGTACCGGACCCTTGCATTTAGCTGCAGCTATGGGCAAAAGAGCCATTGGTTTATTCCCACCAATGAAACCTATACACCCAGGCAGGTGGGCACCTTTAGGGCCAAATGCATCATTCCTTGTGCTTGATAAAAAATGCACTGACTGCAAAAAAGGCGGAACCTGTTCCTGTATAAATTCAATTACGGCAGAACAGGTAAAAGAGCTTTTGTTAAGGTAAGTTTATCGTACCTTTGTAGTATATGATTCCACGCGAAACTATAGATAGAATTTTTACGACTGCCCGTGTTGAAGAGGTAGTTGGCGATTTCGTTAATTTAAAAAAGCGCGGAACGAACTATATGGGCTTATGCCCTTTTCACAACGAAAAAACACCTTCATTTACAGTGTCTCCGGCAAAGGGTATTTACAAATGCTTTGGTTGCGGACAAGGCGGTAATGTGGTAAACTTTGTGATGGAGCATGAAAAAATGGACTATGTAAATGCACTGAAATATTTAGCAAAAAAATATAAAATTGAGATAGTTGAAGAGGAACGGACCGACGCCCAACAGCAACAGGATAATGAACGCGAAAGCCTTATGGTTGTTTGCTCGTTTGCACAAAAATTCTTCAGTGAACAATTGCAAACTGAAACAGGTAAAGCAATAGGCTTAAGTTATTTAGAGGAAAGAGGTTTCAGCCCGAAAACAGTTGAGACATTTCAGTTAGGATATTCTCCGGAGAACTCAAAAGCATTTATGAATGCGGCATTGCAGGCAGGGTATAAATTGAAATACCTGATACAGGCTGGCCTTGTGCGTAGTAATAATGAGGAAGAAAATTCAGGACAAAAAGAAGCGGACCCTGACCATTGTTACGACCGTTTTGCAAGTCGTGTAATGTTCCCGGTACACAACCCGAGCGGGCGCGTTATAGCTTTTGGCGGACGTACATTACGTAAGGATAAAAATGTTGCCAAGTATGTCAACTCCCCTGAAACAATTCTGTACCATAAAAGCGATGTATTATACGGCTTAAATGTGGCACGTAAGGCCATTACTGCTGAAGACATGTGCCTTTTAGTAGAAGGCTATGCCGATGTTATTTCTATGTATCAATCAGGTATAGAGAATGTGGTTGCATCTTCGGGTACATCACTTACAGTTGAGCAAATACGGTTGATACGACGTTATACACCTAACCTTACTATATTATATGATGGTGATGCAGCAGGTGTAAAAGCCAGCGAGCGTGGATTTAATATTGCTCTCAGAGAAGGAATGAATGTTAAAATTGTTACCCTCCCTGCAGAAGATGACCCCGATACATTTGCACGTAAACATTCGCTCGAAGAGCTGAAGCAATACCTGCAAACCAAGGCAATAGACTTTATAGTATTTAAAACCCGTGCCATGAGCGAAGAAGCCATGCACGACCCTATAAAGAAAGCGCAACTGATTAAAGAAATAGTTTCAACAATTGCTGTAATTCCTGAACGCATTACACGGTCAGTTTACGTAAAAGAATGTAGCCGATTAATGGAGTTGGAAGAAGATGTATTGTGGAGCGAAATGAAAGTAATTCGTCGCCAGGTAATTGATGATAATGGAAGCAGAACCCAAACGCAGAACAGTAATACTGTAAAGCAACCCGTTGTAGAAAATGCAAATTACGATCTGTTCTCTTCAGTCCCGCAGGAGAAAGAAGTGTTAAGGGTATTAATAAAATATGGAGATAGGGATGCCACTTTTTTGGGTGAAAGCGAAAATGGTGAAGAGCCTGAAAAGATTGTGATGAAGGTTGCCGATTTCATTATACAGAGTATGCGCGAAGATGATTTTGCTTTTGATAGTGCTATATGCGATAAGATGTACCAGGAGTATTGTGCCTTTTTTGATAAGCAATTACCGATTAATGAAGACTATTACCTGAGGCATGAAGACCAGGAAATAAGTCAAACTGCTATGACATTACTTACTGACCTATATACAGCAAGTAATTGGGAGCGCAGAAGTATTGGCATTAAAAATGAGGCTGATGACATGGGCAAAACAACTGAGAAAGCGGTATATGCATTAAAAAGCCGTAAGATAGAAATAATGATCCGTGACCTTTCTGAAAATATAAAGCGCCCACTCAACGACGAGGAGTTAATGGGTATGATGGAGCGTAAACGCAGGCTTGATAGTGCTAAACGTATGTTCAAAAACAAGTTGGGCAGAGTAATGTAATATGACAAACTCCAACTCATCGTTTCTTAAATGGCTCTTATTTGTTCTCCTGGCACTCATATGGGGTAGCTCGTTCATATTGATGAAGCGAGGGCTTGAAACCTTTTCTCCGCCGCAGGTTGCAGCCATACGTATGGTTGTTTCGTTTTTGTTCTTGTTCCCTTTTGTAATTGGCCATGTTAAGCAAATACCACGCGATAAGTGGATATTTATAATCTTAGCCGGCATATTGGGAAATGGCATTCCGGCATTTTTATTTACCAAAGCCGAAACTGGCCTGTCCAGTTCTATTGCAGGTATTCTTAATTCACTTACTACCGTTTTTGCACTTATAACCGGTGTGCTATTCTTTAAAATGAAAACTACAACTATAAAGGTTGCAGGCGTTTTTCTGGGTTTAGCAGGCGCTGTATTAACAGTGCTTTACAATGCTAAAGGTGGAATAGAAGGAAATTACTACTATGGTATTTATATAATAGTAGCCTGTATTTGTTATGCTTTTAATGTAAATATTATCAAGACCTATTTGGGCCCCATAAACAGTGTACAACTATCGGGCTTTGCTTTATTCGGGGTTGGTCCGCTTACGGCAGCCTATTTATTCTCAACTGATTTTGTAACACGCATTTCTTCAGGCAACCATGCGCTTGTAAGTTTCTTTTATATAGTGCTGCTGGGTGTTTTTGGAACGGGGGTATCGCAAATACTGTTCAATAAGTTACTTAAAACATCAAGTGTTTTATTTACTGCGTCTATCACTTACTTTATCCCGATAGTGGCCATTCTGTGGGGCTTGCTTGACGGGGAAAGCCTTGGCTGGGTTCAAATACTCGGGTTCGTAATAGTAATTACGGGAGTATTCCTTATAAATAAACGGAAAGCGTAAAGGCCTTTAAACAGTGAGCACTTCCTGCTCTTTCTTTTCAGAATGCTTATCAGCTTGCTCAATATAAGTATTGGTAAGTACCTGGGTTTTTTCTTCACCTTCTTTAATTTCGTCTTCCGGTACGCCATCTTTCAATAAGGCTTTAATGGCCTCATTGGTATCTCTTCTCAGGTTACGTATAGATACTTTGCAATTTTCGGCTTCAGCTTTTACTTTCTTAACCATTTCTTTCCTTCTTTCTTCTGTAAGAGGAGGTATAGAAAGACGGATTATTTTACCATCGTTTTGCGGAGTAATACCCAAATTGGCTGCCTGTAAAGCTTTTTCTATAGCTTCAAGCATTCCACCTTCCCAAGGCTGTATAATAAGTGTACGCGCATCCGCAGAGTTAATATTTGCTGTATGACGAAGAGGAGTACGGTTGCCATAATAGTCAACCATAATGTTTTCAAGCATCATCGGGTTTGCCCTACCGGCACGTATTTTTGCTAATTCATTTTCTAAATGCCCGATAGCTTTCTGCATTTGCTCTTTTGCATCTTCCAGTATTAATTGCAATTCTTCGTTCATATTTCTAAAGACTTAATTATTATTGCAAATGTAAAAAAATAGAGATTATATTTGTCACCTTACTAAAAAACAAGTTTTATGAATTTTCCTGAAGACGTAAAGTACACTAAGGACCACGAGTGGATCAGAGTTAGTGGTAACGAAGCACACATTGGTATTACCGAGTTTGCGCAAGGCGAATTAGGCGACATAGTGTTTGTGGATATTAACACGGTTGGTCAGGAAATAAAACATGGCGATCTTTTCGGAACCATTGAAGCGGTTAAAACCGTTTCTGATCTTTTTATGCCGGTTTCAGGTAAGGTGCTAGAGGTTAATCCGAAGTTAGAAGCAAACCCTGAATTAGTAAATAAGGACCCATATGGCGATGGTTGGATGGTAAAAGTATCTGTACAAAATACCACTGAGCTGACTGCTCTTCTTTCTGCTGCTGATTATAAAAAGGAAATCGGACAATAAAACTACTATACTTTTCTTCTAAATCGTATAGGTATTTAGTCGTAGTCCTTTTTAATTTTCAAATAAAGCAAACTATTCGGTCAATAATAGCTGGAGTATACTGTTAAATGAAAATCATGAACACGTTAAATCGGCTGTTTTTAACGACTAATTTCTATCTTTAGCTGATTTAAATCAGGTTTAAATCATCCCCAAAGATTTACTTTTGCATACGAGGGAATAAACTAGTGGTCTGTAAATTCAGAATCCAATTATTCCAATTAGATATACGTATTTATACTTAGGGAAAATTAAAACGAATTACAATTAATTTTTTTTAGAATGAGAACAATGACAAAAGCAGTACTAAGAGGAATGAAAATAGGCTTGCTGGTTATAGCAGGTATTTTATTTTCAACCAACAAATCATCGGCCAATGGTTTAACTATAGGAACACCTGTAGTAACACAGAATGCAACAACGGGGGGAACAGTGCAGTTCACAATATCATGGAACAATGCCTGGAACATATTAACCGCAGGTTCACCCAACAACTGGGATGGCGTATGGATCACCGTATGGTTCAAACCATGTAGTGCAGGTTCTGCAACACCTTATACACACGGTACATTAAATCCGCTGTTGTCATCACACACTATACCTGCATCCTTGCAGGCAATGGCATCGGTAAATGCCAATGGCACTGCAAATAGCTATGCTGGTTTCATAACAGAAAGTGTTCCCATGTCAACCTTGGGAGCGAATCTTGATTTTAATGACGGAATAATGTTAAGCCCAACCGCATCAGGTGTAGGTAACGTATCAACATGCACGGTTACATTGAACATAAACAACTTACCATCGAATGCAACATCCAT
>Ga0206929_1198_pt1 | contig 13218 bp, 13 predicted proteins | sample Alteio_BWOrgHeat_19_FD_152929 | JGI IMG/M metagenome (GOLD analysis project Ga0206929, IMG submission 152929) | Enriched cells from forest soil in Barre Woods Harvard Forest LTER site, Petersham, Massachusetts, United States -... | ecosystem: Environmental > Terrestrial > Soil > Temperate forest >...
GCACGTGCGGGGCTGTATTACTTAAATAAATCTGTTACGTAAGGCAGGATGGCCATTTGCCTGGCTTTCTTTATCGCATCGGCAACTTTACGCTGGTATTTCAGCGAATTGCCCGTAATCCGACGCGGAAGCATCTTGCCCTGTTCGTTCAGAAATTTTTTCAGGAACTCACCGTCCTTATAATCCACATATCGGATGTGGTATTTTTTGAAACGGCAGAACTTTTTTGCCCTTTGCTGGGTCTTGATTGCGGTCAGATACTTGATCTCGTTGGTCTTTGCCATGTTATGCTTCCGCTTTTTCTGTTCCTGTAGGTACACCACTTTTCTTTCTGGCATTGTACTCGACGGCGTATTTATCGAGTTTGGTAGCCATGAAACGTAACACGGTTTCGTCGCGGAGAATCTGAATTTTCAGCTTCTCATTGAAGTCGGATGGCGCATCGTATTCCAATACCCAGTATAAACCAGTGGTTTTTTTCTGGATGGGATACGCCAGTGATTTAAGGCCCCAGGGTTTTTCGTGCACCACTTTGCCGCCGTTTTCTTTAACGAAGGCTGTGAATTTGTTCTGGGCGGCTTTATAGTCCTCCTCAGACAGCACAGGGGTAAAAATCACCATCAATTCATAATTGTTCATTTCCCTGTTTTTGGTAAAAAAATTAATTGGGCTGCGAAAGTAGTGCTTTTAGATGAAATGGCGAAGAATTCGATGACCATAGACCGATGACCGATGATCCCGCACGTGCGGGAACCGATGACCGTACTTAGTCTGAGAAATGAGCGGGAACACGATCATCAGTTATCGGTCAACAGTCATCGCTTAACCGTCAACCTGTCAGAAACCCAACCAATGGCACTTTCTTTGAACGGCAAGGCTAAAACAATTGAACATGCAAAAAGGAAGTATCCGGGTACAGACAGAAAATATCTTTCCCATCATTAAAAAATTCCTTTACAGTGATCATGAAATATTTCTTAGAGAATTGATTAGCAACGCGGTAGATGCTTCTCAAAAGCTCAAAACACTGTCTTCCCTGGGTGAGGCAAAAGGCGAGATAGGGGATCTTCCCATCCGCGTGAAACTGGACAAAGAGGCCAAAACCATCACCATTTCCGACCAGGGTATCGGTATGACGGCAGAGGAAGTAGATAAATACCTGAACCAGGTCGCCCTTTCCGGCGCCGAAGAGTTTGTCAATAAATATAAGGGACAGAACGAAAATGCCATTATCGGCAAGTTCGGGCTTGGATTTTATTCGGCCTTTATGGTGAGCAGCAAGGTTGAAGTGATTTCCAAATCGTATAAAGAGGACCAGCCTGCCGTAAAATGGGAATGTGATGGCAGTCCCGAATACAGCCTCGAAGAAGATGCCAGGACAGACCGGGGTACAGACGTTATTCTGTATATCCAGGAAGATTCAACCGAATTCCTCGACGAAAACCGCATCCGCGGTATTCTTGAAAAATTCTGCCGATTCCTGCCGATCCCTGTATTTTTTGAAGAAAAACAAATCAACAATACCAGGCCGGCCTGGACCCGCAAGCCCAGTGAACTGACCACAACTGACTATCAGGATTTTTATAAAGAATTGTATCCGTTTAACGAACCTCCGTTATTCTGGATTCACCTGAATGTGGACTATCCTTTCAACCTGACGGGTATTTTGTATTTCCCGAAAATCAAACAGAGTTATGAAATTCAGAAAGATAAAATCCAGTTGTACAGCAACCAGGTTTTTGTTACGGATGAAGTAAAAGATATTGTACCTGAATTCCTGATGCTCCTGCAGGGTGTTATAGATAGTCCGGATATTCCCCTGAACGTGAGCCGCAGTTACCTGCAGGGAGACCCCAATGTTAAAAAGATCAATAACCACATCACAAAAAAAGTAGCGGATAAACTCGAAGAAATCTTTAACAGGGAAAGAAAAGAATATGAAGGGAAATGGGAAAGCCTGGGTCTTTTTGTCAAATACGGCATGATGACCGATGATAAATTTCTTGAGAAGGCGAATAAGTTCCACATTATGGAGGATGCCGACAGTTCTCGTTTTTATACCCTGGAAGAATACAGAAATGCCGCCGAAACCCTGCAGAAAAATAAAGACGGGAAACTGGTGATCATTTATACCAGCAACCCGGTACAGCAGGATAGTTATATCCGCGCTGCCCAGGGAAAGGGATATAAGGTTGTGAAACTCGAAACCATCGTGGATGCGGGCTTCATCAATCAGATGGAATTTAAATGGGAAAATGTCCATTTCACCCGCGTGGATAGCGAAGTGGTGGACAACCTTATTGACAAGCAGGATTCAGCAGAAAGCGTACTTAGTAAGGAAGATGCTGAAAAACTGAAATCACTGTTCGCCATTGATATTCCGTCCCTGCATGTTACTGTTGAGGTAAAGGGGCTGAGTCCTGAAGCAATGCCTGTTGTGGCAACCAGACCCGAGTTCATGCGCCGCATGAAGGACATGGCCGCCCTGAACGGCAGCATGGGCGCGTTCTACGCCAATATGCCCGATGAAGTGACGCTGACTGTAAATGGTAATCATCCCATTTTCCCCAGCGTAATAAATGAAACAGATTCCGATAAACAACAGAAACTCATTCACAATCTGGCGGATCTGGCGCTTTTGAGCCAGGGATTACTCAAAGGAGTTGAACTGACAAATTTTATTCAGCGCAGCGTTGAGCTTCTCGAAAAGAAAAAGAACCCGATTATTTTGGAAGCGTAGTTAAATGTGGCGAATGTGTAATACAATTACATATTCGCCACATTAATGAATCTTTATATCAAGAATCTTCAACTGCAGTTTCCGCTCGCCGTTCCATTCATTTACATCCAGAGTATAAGCAATATCGAGCGGTTGTCCGGATTGGACGAGCGGCCATTTGTCCGCCATATTAAATGCAATTCCGGAGAATATCAGGTCATCCTGTTTTAAATATAAGCGGAGGTGTTTTTCTTTCAGCAATTTCGAATAACCCGTATCACCCACGCGTTCTGAAACAAAAACCGGTTTGTAATTCTCAGGTCCGAACGGTTCCATTTGTTCAATGATCCTGTAAATCTGAAAATCAAGTTCACTGAAACGGGCTATTGCATCTGCCTCCAGTTCCGGAATCAGGAAACGCGGGTCAATGGTTTCGGAAACGACTTCTTCAAATTTCTTGCTGAATCCTTCAATATTTTCCGTGGCCAGGGTCATGCCGGCCGCGGCAAAATGTCCGCCATATCCCAACAACCATTCGCGGCAGGCATGCAATGCTTCATACAAATTAAATCCCGGTACGCTCCGGGCGCTGCCGGAGGCGAATTCCCCGCTCTGTGTCAGTACAATGGTGGGACGGTAATATCTTTCAATCAGCCGGGAGGCAACAATACCCACCACCCCTTTATGCCAGTGTGGTCTGAATAAGACGGTGGACTTGCGGCTGCGCATGATCTCATCTCCGTCGATCATGGCAAGCGCTTCTTCAGTGATACTGGAATCGGTTTCGCGTCTGTCAGAATTATCAGCATGCAGCAGATTGGCGTATAACAGTGCTTCCTCGTATTCGTCTGCAACAAACATGAGCACAGCCTTGCGCGCATCATCCATTCTGCCTGCGGCATTTATCCGGGGCGCGATCGTAAAGACCAGGGAAGTGATGGAAGCCGGTGAGGCCAGGCCGCTCAGCGTCATCAGCGCGCGGATGCCGTGATTCGGATTTTCATTTATTTTTTTCAGGCCAAGAAAACAAAGAGCCCGGTTTTCACCCGTCATCGGAACAATATCCGCTGCAATGGCGATCGCTACCAGATCCAGAAAGACCATGTATTCCTCCTCCGGCAATGAAAGAGCCCTGCTCAATGCGGTGATGAGTTTAAATGCCACCCCGCCTCCACAGAGTTCTTTATAGGGATATGAACATCCTTTTTGTTTCGGATTGAGGATGGCGACGGCAGCTGGCAGAATGGTGTCCGGCAGATGATGGTCGCATATAATAAATTCAATCCCGTATTCTTTGGCATATTCAACCAGGTGAACGGATTTAATTCCGCAGTCAACAGCGATAATTAAAGGGAATGCATTCTTTTTTGCGAAATCAACACCGGCTTTAGAAACACCATATCCTTCACGTTGTCTGTGTGGAATATAAAAATCGATACAGACCGGATCGTGGATTTTCCGAAGCATCTGATACATCAGTGCAACAGAACTCGTACCATCCACATCGTAATCACCGAAGATCAGGATTTTTTCTTTTCGCTCTATGGCAAGCAGGATACGACTTACGGCCAGATCCATATCCTTCATCAGCCAGGGATCGTGCAGCTGGGAAGTACCGGGGCGGAAATAAACCTTCGCTTCTTCAAAATTTTCAATTCCACGTCCGACCAATATGCGGCTGATCAGCGGATGGACCTTCAATGCATCCGTCAGTGATTGTCCTTTTTGTTCGTCCGTTACTTTTATTTTCCACCTCTTTTCCATTGGTCTATCTGTAATGTGGCGAATATGTAATTGTAGATATTCGCCACACTAATATTTTCTGTCAGTCGTAAACCGCACAAGTTCTTCCAGCGCTTTCCGGACTTCATTGTCTTCAAATTCATGAAGAATTTGCAGCGCTTCGTCCCGGTACTGAAACATTTTTTCATTTGCATAACGGATTCCGCCAGCGGAGACTACCTGCGCAATTACATAACGAACCTTTTCTGCATCCCGGTTCTGGTTTTTTATAATATATATCAATTCCCGCCGAAGGGATTTGCTGACATTATTTAAAGTATAAATCAACGGCAGGGTCAGTTTTTTTTCTTTCAGATCATTTCCGGATGGTTTTCCCGTTTTTTCATCTCCGTAGTCAAACAGATCATCTTTAATCTGGAAAGCGATGCCCACCGCTTCTCCGAACCGGCTTAATTTTTCCGTAATGGCTTCGTCCCGGCAGGTAGAAAATGCGCCTGCTGCACAGGAAGATGCGAGAAGAGAGGCGGTTTTGTTCCGGATGATCTCGAAATAGACCGATTCTTCCAGATTGAGCGTTCTGGCCTTTTCAATCTGTAGCAGTTCGCCCTCACTCATTTTTCGTACCGCGCTGGACAGCAGTTGTAAAATTCTGAAATCATCATGATCCAGCGACAGTAATAACCCCTTGGCCAGCAGGTAGTCACCCACCAGGACGGAGATCTTGTTTTTCCATAAGGCATAGGTGGAAAAAAACCCTCTTCTTTCAAGTGATTCATCCACCACATCATCATGTACCAGTGTAGCCGTGTGAAGGAGTTCAACCAGGGACGCTGCCCGGTAGGTTGATTCATTGACCGGTCCGCATAAGCGGGCAGACAGGAATACAAACATCGGCCTCAATTGTTTTCCTTTGCGATTTACGATGAAACGCATGATCCGGTCGAGCAGGTGAATCTTCGATTTGACCGCTTCCCTGAATTTTTTCTCGAAAACAATCAATTCTTCCCTCAGTAATGATTGGGCTAATTGCATAAAATGACCGCCAAATTACTACTTTATCATACGGCGATTATAAATACTGGCACACATGTGGATGAATTGGCAATATTCTCCACAAATCTGTGGTTTCCAGTTTCTTTACTCATAAAAAATTTGCAATTTAAGGGTTAACTTATATTTTTGCTAAAGTGTAGTATTGTTTTTAATCACGTTATTCAAACAAACTTCAGTCTATGATAAGAAAAAGGTACGCGGTACTAGCCGGTTTTTTATTGGCATTTCTTTCACAAAGTTTCGCTCAGGACAATACTTCCGAAAGCAGCAGCAGCTATGACATACGTGATTCATCTTTGATTCCGGCCAAGAGAATCCCACAGCACAATGAATTCTTAAATAATGCATATCCTTTTCCCGCCCTCCCGCGCAACCAGTGGGAAATCGGCGTAAAAGGCGGCCTGTCAAGCGTTTCTGGAGACGTTCGCGCCTGGCTGCCTACGTTTGGATTTGGTATCCATGCAAGAAAGGCACTGGGGTATACTTTTTCAGCCCGACTCGAATATGATTATATGGAAGCAAAGGGTCTGAACTGGCAACCCTCATATTATGGTTATGCGGCAAACAATGTGTTGAATAAAATTTATAACGCGTCCGCCAACACACCGGTATTTTACAACTATAAGACGACTATGCAGGAGATCTCATTGCAGGCCCTCGTCACATTAAATAATATACGTTTCCACCGTGCTAAATCGAGTGTTGCTTTTTATGTACTGGGTGGTTTGGGAGTAATGACTTACAGTACGCTCTATAACGCCCTGGATGCATCCGGGAAGCCATACGATTACCAGACGATCATCAATCAGTTCGGACCCAACGGATTCACATACGACAACCGAAAAGCCATCAAAACCGCGCTGAAGAATATGCTGGACGGAACATTTGAAACGGTAGCTGAACGGGATCCGTCCCAACCGAAAGCATTTGGCGTCCCCGTGCGTCCGACACTGGATGCAGGCGGTGGTGTGGAAATCAAACTAAACGAGAAATTCAATATCGCCATAGAAGACAAAGTCACTGTCACGAAAACAGATTTGCTGGACGGACAACAATGGCAGGAAACAGGAAGTACAACAGTACATGCTGTCACCCGCGGGTATGATTTAGCTAATTTTTTATCTGTGGGACTGAATTACAATTTCAGGAAAAGAGCCGTTGAGCCACTCTGGTGGATCAACCCACTCGACTATGCCTACAGTGAAATCAATGCCCCCCGGCACATGAAACTTCCAAAACCTGTTCTGGATGACGCGGACGGAGACGGTGTAACTGATCAGTTCGACCATGAGCCGAATACACCAGCCGGCTGTCCGGTTGATACACATGGAGTAAGCCGTGATACGGATGGTGACGGTGTACCGGATTGTAAGGATAAAGAACTTATTACGCCGACTCAATGCCAGCCGGTCGATGCGGACGGTGTGGGTAAATGTCCGGATCCCGCCTGTTGCAAGGAGATCAACGCCAGACTCGATTCTGGTGGCGTTGGTACACTGGGTGGCAAATCCCGCTGCTTCATAGGTGATCTTCCAAGTATTGTGTTTAAAGGCAGGTCGGTTACCCTCAGCAAGGATGGAAAAGCCCTGGCATCAACCATTGCTGAAAAAATGAGAAATAACCCGGGCTGCAAAGTGGCTGTTATCGGTTACGGAGAATCAAGCAAGTCCGCTCAGCAGCTCAGCTGGGATCGTGTGAATGAAGTGATCAAATACCTGGTTGAAAAAGAAGGTATCAATTCAGACAGGTTTATATTCCGTTATGGTCAGACCGGCGGAGATGAAAATACCATTGATATTAAAGATGGAACGGGAGAAGAAGGACCTAATACGGTTCCTGCTCCGCACCCGAACCTTCGTAAGAGATAGTCCCTGAAGGGAATAACAGATGATGGTCCTCTCGCGAGTGCGGGAAGACCATCTTCATTTAACGCATTATTTTAACATAAACAGCGGTTGCAGGAGAATGAAAACCACCTATTTTCGTTTCTTACCTAAAAATTGTAATTTTGCAGGCTTCATGAAACGAATAATCCCCCTTTTCATCCTTCTGCTGAGCGTTAGCTCCTGCTCCTTTTTTAAGGCGTCCAGCAATGGCCAGCCTACCAATTTCAACAAGATCCAGAAGAGTACGGATTATACTTTTAAACTGCAGATGGCAGAAAAGTATTACCTGAATAAGGATTACAACCACGCTCAGATCCTTTATGATGATCTATACCGGGTTATGAAAGGATCAGAACATTTTGAGGATATCTGGTATAAATATGCCTACTGTGCTTATTATCTGAAGGACTATATTAATGCTGAAAACCTGTTCAAAGGATTTGTGGAGGCATTTCCAAACAGCCCGAAGTCGGATGAAATGGATTATATGCGGGCCTATTGTTTCTGGAAGCAGTCACCGAAGTATCAGCTTGACCAGACAAATACGACCAAGGCAATGGGTTTTATGCAGGCATTTATAGCCCAGCATCCGAATTCCGATAAAGTAAAGGAAGCAACGGAAATCATTGAAAAGTGCCGGGCCAAACTCGAAGAAAAGGATTTTGAAGCGGCTAAACTTTATTTTAATCTCCGCGAAACCAATCCGGCCTATTTAAAAGCCGCTTCCCTCACTTTTAACCTGTTGATGAACGCATATCCCGATTCTCAGTTCAGTGATGAATATAAATTATACATTATCAAATCGGATTATCTGTACGCTGTAAAAAGTCTGGAAGAAAAGAAAAAAGCGCGTTTGGAACAGGTGCTGACAGATGTCAATGATTTCAACGATCGCTTCCCGGATAGTAAGCTGAAACAGGAGGCGCGGGAATATCAGGATCTTGCCAATAATTCAATCAAACAATTATAAAAAAATGAGTAAACTTAGAAGACAGGTCAGCACACATATCGCAAATGTTGCTGAAACGAAAAATCTGACTGACCTGAAGAACAAAACAGGCAATCTTTATGAATCCATTGCCATTATTGCAAAAAGGGCAAACCAGATCAATATCACCATGAAGGAAGAGCTTCACAGCAAGCTTGAAGAATTTGCTACGCATACTGACAGTCTGGAGGAAATTCACGAGAACAAAGAACAGATCGAAATCTCCAAGGCTTATGAAAGAATGCCCAATGCCGCGCTGCTTGCAACACAGGAATTCATGGAGGACAAGATCTATTACCGCAAGAATGAAGATGATCTTTTCAGCTAGTCTTTAATCAAACTTATGGTGGAAGGAAAGAAAATTCTGTTGGGTATCTGCGGAAGCATCGCTGCCTATAAATCCATCTTTCTGACCAGGCTGCTTATTAAAGCAGGCGCTGAAGTAAAAGTTCTGATGACACCTTCGGCGAAGGATTTCGTTACACCATTGTCTATTTCAACCATTTCCAAAAATGAAGTGCTGATTGATTTATTCCTGAATGACACATGGAATAATCATGTACAGCTTGGGCGCTGGGCCGACGTCATGCTGGTTGCGCCGCTGAGTTGCAACACGCTCGGTAAAATGGCGGCTGGAATTTGTGATAATCTTTTAATAGCGACTTATCTCTCAGCGACCTGCCCGGTGGTCGTCGCACCCGCGATGGATGAGGATATGTGGTTACATCCTTCCACCAAAGCAAATATTGAGAAACTCCGCTCTTACGGGAATCATGTGATTCCTGTGGAAAAAGGAGAACTCGCAAGCGGACTCTACGGAGATGGCCGGATGGCTGAGCCCGAACAGATCATTTCCTTTCTCGAAATGAATTTTTTTTTTAGTGAAGAATTAAAAGGCAGGAAAGCACTGGTGACTGCCGGTCCGACGCATGAACCATTCGATCCGGTGCGCTACATCAGTAATCAGTCGACCGGAAAAATGGGGGTGGCTCTGGCAAACGAGCTCGCTCAACGGGGTGCTGATGTGGATCTGGTACTCGGTCCTTCTCCGATTGAAATCAATGATTCAAGAATACGCGTTACCCGGGTGCAGTCTGCCGAGGAAATGTACAAAGCCTGTCTTGATATTTTTCCTTCCACCCAAATCGCGATCATGTCCGCCGCCGTTGCGGATTATACGCCCGTTTCTTTTTCTCCCGAAAAAATAAAAAAGAATTCGGAAACGTTTACACTTGAGCTGTCAAGAACAAGGGATATACTGCAGGCGCTTGGTGAAAAAAAGAAACCCGGGCAGATCCTTGTCGGATTTGCACTGGAGAACAGGGATGAAGAAGCATATGCAAGAAAAAAACTGAAATCCAAGAATGCAGATATGATCGTGTTGAATTCTCTGAATGATGCAGGCGCCGGATTTGGCTTTGATACGAATCAGGTGACCATTTTTGAGAAAAACGGTGCTGAAATTCCTTACGGGCAAAAATCCAAACAACAGGTAGCCCGCGATATCGTTGACCGGATTATAAAACTCCTCTGATGCGCGCAAAGATCCTGATCCTTTTTTCATTTATCATACTTCAAATTCAGAAAGGCCGGTGCCAGGAATTCCAGGCCAATGTAACGGTATTGTCTAACCGCATTAGTACGAGTGTGAACAAACAAATTTTTTCAACACTGCAGACCGCCTTGTATAATTTTATCAATGGCCGCAAATGGTCCAACGTCGCCTTCAACAGCAATGAAAAAATCCAGTGTAATTTTATTTTGAATCTCAGCGGTGCAACCGACAATAACACGTACACGGCTGCCTTAACGGTTCAAACCGGCAGACAGATTTACAACACGACCTACCAGAGTCCCCTGATGAACTACATGGATGAATCGGTCACCTTCAAGTACGTTCAGTACCAGGATCTTGATTTCAACGAAAACCGGGTTGGTGGCACGGATCCTCTAACAGCCAACCTCACGGCCGTATTTGCTTTTTATGCCTACACGATACTGGGATTAAATTTCGATTCTTATGGTCTTCGGGGCGGCGATCTTTATTTTCAGAAAGCATTGAATATTGTGAGTAATGCCCCGGAAGCCAGCTCACTCAACGGCTGGAAACCATTTGACGGATTGAGGAACCGCTATTGGCTCATCGAAAATCTGACCAATCCAAAATATAATCCCATGCACGATGCAATGTATAATTATTACCGGCAGGGCCTTGACCAGATGTACGATCATGAAGCAGACGGACGCGTCGCCGTCATGAACGCACTGATCTCCCTGAACAGCATCAACAATGAATTTCCCAATATTATGTTCATGCAATTTTTCTTTCAGGGAAAGGGAACCGAGATCGGGAATGTATTCAAACACGGTACGCCGGATGAAAAAAGCCGGGCCCTCGATATTTTATCCAGGATCGACATTTCCAATCTGAATCAATATAAACAGGACCTTCAGTGAAGCGCCTGACCGTTTTTTTTCTGGTCATGATTGTTGCTGCCTGCGGTAACCGGACATCCATTCCAAAAGATATTATCCCGTCGGACTCCATGTACAGGATAATGAGGGACGTGATTATGGCAGAAGAATATTCCAGTCAGTATATTGCCAGGGATTCGCTACTGCATGATAAGGTAAAGGCCAATCAGGCCCTGCTGGAGGACATTTTTAAAGTACACCATATAACAAAGGCAGCGTTTCAGAAAAGTCTGAGTTTTTATGAGTCGAGACCTGACCTCAACAAAAATCTTTTTGACAGTCTTTCCGCGGATCTCAACCGGCATAAACCGGAAAATTATGCTCCCAAGACGGTTGCAAATCCACTCCCCGCGCATGGTCCCGTAAAACTGCGCCTACCACATGGCCCGGTGAAACCCGGAAAGCCGCATCAGATCCCCATAAAATAAGTCGCTCATTTCATAACTTCATATCATGAATAAAGTATATGCCCATGCCCTGGATGCCGTGAAAGACATTCCGGACGGCTCCACCATTATGCTGGGCGGATTTGGATTGTGTGGAATTCCTGAAAACAGCATTTCGGCCCTTGTCCAAACGGGGGTAAAAAATCTGACCTGTATCTCCAACAATGCCGGTGTGGATGATTTCGGACTTGGTTTTTTATTGAAGACAAGACAGATCAAAAAGATGATCAGTTCTTATGTGGGAGAAAATGTTGAATTCGAAAGACAATTGCTTCAGGGTGAACTGGAAGTTGACCTGATACCTCAGGGAACGCTGGCAACTAGAATTCAGATGGCTGCCATGGGAATTCCGGCTTTTTTTACGCCTGCGGGTTATGGAACAGAAATCGCAGTTGGCAAGGAAACCAGGGAATTCAATCATAAAATGTATCTGATGGAATATGCGTTGCATGCGGACTATGCCATAGTAAAAGCCTGGAAAGGTGACCGACTGGGCAACCTGGTCTTCCGGAAAACGACCAGGAATTTTTCCACTTCCATGGCTAAGGGAGGAAACATTACTATTGCTGAAGTGGAAGAGCTGGTGGAGCCGGGCGTCCTCGATCCGGATCACGTACATGTCGCCGGCATCTATGTACACCGGATTTTTCAGGGCGAAAAATATGAGAAGAGAATTGAAAGAAAAACGGTTCGCATTTTAAAAGATGAAAGCTGAAAGCCTAAAGCCCAACACTTTCATATGAACTTCACTCTTAACTCTTAACTCTTAACTTTCCTCCCGAAAATCATAGTCAGTCCGGAACGAACAGCCCCGCGAGTTTGCGTGAATTTAAATCAGGATCTTTTATACAATACCGTTCATTTCTTTAACCTGTTTTGAAACAATCAGTTTCCCAAGTGTTTTGGACCTGATCTCCTCAACGCTGACACCGGGCGCACGTTCAATTAGTAAGAAACCTTCCGGCGTAATATCCAAAACAGCCAGTTCGGTAACGACGCGTTTTACGCACCGTACCCCGGTAAGCGGCAGTGTGCATTCAGACAACAATTTTGATTCGCCCTTCGGATTGGTATGTTGCATGGCAACAATAATATTTCTTGCACTGGCTACCAGATCCATCGCACCGCCCATTCCCTTCACCATCTTGCCCGGGATTTTCCAGTTGGCGATATCGCCTTTTTCCGAGACCTCCATCGCCCCCAGCACAGTCATATCAACTTTTCCGGCACGGATCATTCCAAAACTTTCCGCACTGTCAAAAAAAGCGCCTCCAGGTAAAATAGTCACAGTTTCCTTGCCTGCGTTGATCAGATCGGGGTCAAGGGATTCTTCGTCCGGATAAGGCCCCATTCCAAGCATGCCATTTTCGGACTGAATCATAATCATCATTCCGGCCGGAATATAATTTGCCACAAGGGTTGGAATGCCAATGCCGAGATTCACATACATGCCATCCTGCAGTTCCTGGGCTATCCTTTTAGCGATCCCATATTTATCAAGGGCCATAATTAATTTTTTACAGGCACAAATTCCCTCAGGTATTCTTCAAAATCCATCACATACTGACTCAGCAAAGGATTTATTTCAGATAAAATCTCACTGTTTCTGCGCAGCATATCTATCGCAGTTTCAAATCCCCGAATTTCACCACCCAGATCGATCACAACATTTTCTTCGCCGTCTTCCACGTCCTTATTATAATCCCGAATATCGTCTACGATCAGATAGCTTGGGTGAAGCGCATACCAATACCGGATTGCCTGCTCCCATTGTTTGTCATTCAATGGAAGATCACAAAGTATATAAAGAAAAACGTCCGCGCGATTTAGCGATGGATGTTTAAGCCCGAACAGACCCGATGGTTTTAATACCGGTTGATCAAGATATGCGTTTAACTTTTCACAATA
>Ga0206929_1199_pt1 | contig 13217 bp, 13 predicted proteins | sample Alteio_BWOrgHeat_19_FD_152929 | JGI IMG/M metagenome (GOLD analysis project Ga0206929, IMG submission 152929) | Enriched cells from forest soil in Barre Woods Harvard Forest LTER site, Petersham, Massachusetts, United States -... | ecosystem: Environmental > Terrestrial > Soil > Temperate forest >...
AAGAATGAAAACCATATTCTCCCTTTGAAAAAGGGTAAAACTGTTTATCTCCCTAAAAAATTTATACCAAGCATGCAGGGCTTTTTTGGTCCGCCATCAAAGGAAAGATTTGAGGACGCGGTAAAGCAGGAATTACTGGAAAAATATTTTAACATTACCGATGATCCTTCAAAAGCGGATTTTGCGCTGATATTTGTTGGTAGTCCGGCCGGTGGCGCAGGTTATACTGCGGAAGATGTCAAAAAAGGCGGAACCGGGTATGTCCCCATTTCATTGCAATATAATTCCTATACAGCGGATGATGCAAGGGAACACAGTATTGCAGCCGGTGATCCAGTAGAGCCAACGGTAAAGGACAGAACATATAAGGGTAAAAACTTTACGGCATCCAATCTTCAGGATTTAATGACGATACAGAAAACAAAAGCCGCGATGAATGGGAAACCGGTCATTGTATCAATAACAATTTCAAAACCCATGGTTTTTTCTGAATTCGAAAAGGATGCAACGGCTATTGTTGCAAATTTCGGAGTTCAAAACCAGGCTATACTTGATATATTGACGGGTGTTTCAGAACCATCCGGCTTGCTGCCTTTTCAAATGCCGGCAGATATGAAAACGGTTGAGCTGCAAAATGAAGATATCCCGCATGACATGATTTGCTATACCGATGCTGCCGGTAATCTGTACGACTTTGGATTTGGTATGAATTGGAAAGGTGTGATTAAGGACACAAGGACTGCTAAATACCTGGGCATTGAAAAACCTGAAATAAATATTCAGGGAAATACTGTCACCATTATCAACAAGGCCCCGGGTACTGATCTGTATTACACTGTTGACGGTTCAACGCCCGCCTTTGTTAAGAGTAATCTTTACACGAAACCCTTTATTATAAAGCACGGTGCGACGATCAAAGTGATAGCAAAAAAATACGGAGTCAACAATAGTAGTATGGTTGTAACTGTAATCTAAATCACATATTTATGACGATAAATGATCTTAAATACGGATTACTAAAGTTACGATCAATAAAAATTTTAGAAATTTCATTGATCTTCTTTGCGTCCGGATGTTTTGCTCAGAATGCATCATCGAAGTACTTACTTGCTCTTTCGAAAGCCGATCATATTCTGGCGATTGTTGATCCGGTTACACTGAAAGTAATCGCGCGGGTGCCTGTAGGTTCCGATCCGCATGAGGTGATTGCGTCTGCTGACGGAAAAACCGCTTATGTAACGAACTATGGCGGGGGCAGCTTTCACGAGTTGAATGTGATTGACCTCGTCGCGCAAAAGCCATTGTCCAGCATCGATACAAGACCCTTGTTTGGACCGCACGGAATTGTATTTGTTGAAGGAAAAGTCTGGTTCACTGCCGAAGGATCCAAATCCGTTGGCCGCTATGATCCGGCAACGGGCGGGATGGACTGGTCCATGGGAACCGGGCAGGATCGTACACATATGATTTATGTGACGCCGGACGGCAACAATGTTTATACGACGAATGTGAGCTCCGGTACGGTTAGCATTTTGGTAGATTCACTGCTTCAACCCGGAATGAGTCCTACGGGCAAGCCATTCCCCGGTGCCAAACCACATATGGATTGGATTCAGACGGTAGTTACCGTATCAAAAGGTTCGGAAGGTTTTGATGTGTCGCCCGATGGGCGGGAGTTGTGGGCCGTGGCTTCTGAAGACGGGACGATTGCCATCATCAATATCGCGGCAAAGAAATTATCCGGTAAAATCGACGCGAAAGCAATGGGTGCTAACCGGCTCAAGTTTACACCAGATGGGAAGATGGTGCTGATATCGAGTCTGAGAACAGGCGATATTTTTATTTATGATGCGATGTCGCATAAAGAATTGAAACGAATTACTGCCGGTCATGGTGCGGCAGGCATTTTGATAGATACTGATGGATCACGTGCGTTCATCGGTTGCACGCCCGACAATTATGTGGCCGTGATAGACCTTAAAACCTTAACAGTTTCCGGACATATTGATTTGGGCGGCCCAGATGGCCTTGCATGGGCATATCGTCCTTAGCAAAAATGAGTTCGACAAATTTCTTTCTCTGGTCTGACTCTGACTTTAGATTTTTAAAATGTTTTACATGAAAAAGGAAATAAAGCCTCAGCACACAGGAATATTTGAAAGATTCGCGATAAGTGTAACAAAAGCCACAGGTAGTACGGCTGCATTTATCCTGGCTTTAATACTTGTTATTATCTGGGCTGTATCGGGGCCCTTTTTCCACTATTCGGAGAACTGGCAACTGGTCATCAATACGGGAACAACCATTATTACTTTCCTGATGGTTTTTCTGATTCAAAAGGCCCAGAATAAAGATTCATTGGCAATCCAGTTAAAATTGAATGAACTCGTAGCCGCCCATGAATTTGCCAGTAACCGCCTGGTAGATGTCGAAAATATGTCGGAGGAAGAACTGAAGGTGATTCAGAAGTATTATGCCAGATTGAGTAAGAAGACAAAAAATGAGGAAAGTTTGCAACAATCCCATTCTATCGATGAAGCGGAAAATATGGATGAAATTAAAAAAAGAATGGAGGAAGCTACCAGGGACAGCCTGAATGGTATGGTTGAAAAATAAAAAAAGCAAGCTGAGCTTGCTATGAAAAGATTGATTGCTGGTAAGATCAGGCTTCCCTTCTGATCACTTTCAGGAGGAATAAGACGATGGCGATAACCAGCAGCACGTGGATGATGCCACCGGCCGCATAGCCAAAAAAACCAATTGCCCAAATAATAACTAAAACTACCGCGATAACGTACAGAAGATTACCCATGATTGTTGTTTCTTATGGTTTAGAAATTAGTCCTATCGATATTTATATTAATATAATCGTGCCAGCCCCGGATGCCGTAACCTTAATCCTCATTCATCCGCATATTTCTACATTAAGAAATTAAGAATTTTACACCTATTCCCCTCCCAAATCCGATATTAATAATCACTTAATATTGAAATAGCGCTTTGGGCTGACTGAAAATATATCTTCCGTTCTCAAATTTTCCTGGATTCCACCTTACGTCAACCCACGATCTTATCCTGACCAAAAAGACATTTTCACTGTTTTCCTAATTCAAAACTGTAGTCAATTATGCATACTTTATTAAGTATCATTAATCTCCCTTTTATCGGTGAGGTTAATCTACCCGGTTCTGTTTTAATCATTTTTTTTGTTTGTCTGCTTTTTGTTGTGGCGTTTGAGTTTGTAAATGGATTTCATGATACGGCAAATGCCGTTGCGACCGTAATCTATACCAAGGCGTTAAAGCCAATGGTAGCTGTACCCTGGTCCGGGTTTTTTAATTTTCTGGGCGTTTTTACCGGGGGTGTTGCCGTGGCGATGGGCATTTTAAAATTGGTTCCTTTAAATGAACTCATGACATTACCGGTGCAGGTAGGCGCATGCATGGTTTTATCGGTACTGGTGGCTTCGATTATCTGGAACCTCGGAACCTGGTACCTCGGCATTCCCTGTTCAAGTTCTCATACCCTGATCGGCGCTATGATCGGTGCTGGTTTGGCTTTTACATATTACTACGGCGGCGCCGGAGTGAACTGGGATAAAGCAAAGGAGATTGGACTTTCTCTATTACTTTCACCCCTATTCGGGTTTGGGGCAGCGGCTTTACTGATGTATTTTCTAAAAAACGTTCTCAAGGCAGAAGCACTATTTCATATTCCTCAGGGTGAGGACCGGCCGCCCATTCTGATTCGCGGATTACTGATTTTAACCTGTACACTCGTCAGCTTTTTTCATGGAAGTAACGATGGACAGAAAGGAGTGGGACTGCTGATGTTGATATTAATTGCTTTTCTTCCAGCAACATTTGCACTCGATCACAATATGGCACCGGATAAAATGTCCGCAACGGTAGTGAACAGCAGACAAATTTTACAAAAAGCATCTGCCTCCGGTTCCGGTAAGGGAATAATTGATTCTACTCTTGCAATGCTTGATAAAGCGCAAACTGCGCTAAGTGTTCAGGGGTCAGCATCAAGCAGCGAAACCTTCAAAGCCAGAAAACTGATACAGTCCGTTTCAAAACAGTTGAAGGTGGTTGCAACTTCCAATGAGGTCACACTTTCTGCCGATGATAAAAAACTATTACTGTCTGAATCGGGCAATTTTGGAAAGATGACAGACTATGCGCCCGTCTGGGTAATTGCGACGATTTCAATCTCTTTGGGGATTGGTACGATGATCGGCTGGAAGAGGATCGTACTGACCATTGGTGAGAAAATAGGAAAAGAGCATCTCAACTATGCGCAGGGGGCAACGGCAGAAATTGTAGCCGCTACAACCATCGGACTAAGCACTGGTTTCGGTTTGCCGGTCAGTACAACCCATGTACTTTCAAGTGGGATAGCCGGTGCCATGGTCGCTACCAAGGGTACAAAAAATTTGAACGGGGGAACTTTGAAAGCCATCGCCATGGCCTGGGTTTTAACTTTGCCGGTTTCCATTCTTTTAGCGATAATTTTGTTTGTTATTTTTCACCTGTTTGTTTAAATAGCCCTTAAATAGGATTTGTAATAAAATTTAAAAGATGAAAAAAATTCTCGTTGCTTCCGATTTTTCAACCTGTGCTGCAAACGCCATGGAATATGCCATGCATATGGCTAAAGTATTAAAAATTGAGGTTCATGTAATCCACGCTATTGGAACCACTGAAGGTGTATTTAATAATACCTACAACGCCCTTTATATTGAAGACTATTATAAAAACAAAAGACAGGCTCTGAGTGAATGGGCACAATCCTTTAGCGACCGTATTGATTTGAATGACGTTCCGGTGCATACGGTGGCAGAAGTAGGATCTGTGAGTAGCGTACTGACGAAATATTTAACTGAAAATGAAATTGAACTGCTGGTCATGGGAACGATGGGCGGAACCGGGATTAGTAGTCTGTTTGGAAGCAATACCAGCACAATGGTGGAAAAAACAAAAACACCCATGTTGATTGTTCCGTTGGAGACCAAATTTTCCATGAATCCGGTTATCACGCTTGCAACGGATTTTACTAATGATTTTTCTGCCGGCGACATTGGTGCACTGAATGAACTGCTCGAGGCTTTTAGCTCGGACCGTTTAACCGTAGTGAATGTTATAGAAGGTCCGGATTGGAAAAAGAATGAAAGCGGGGAGGACAAAATCAAAAACTCCATCAAAACCACAAGGCTTGATTTTGTTTATATAAAAGAATCGAACCCGATTGAAGGAATTATGAATTTTGTCGTCAGTAACCAAACGGATATTCTTTGCGTAGTTAAAAGACACCATAATATTGTATACCGGATATTTAATAAGAGTACGGTGAACCAGGTCATGAATCGTTCGATTAAAGCGATACTCGTTTTACACGATTAGCCGTAAAATTATTATTTTCAGACCCATGCAGGAATCGCTTTGAAAATTGTGTCGTTAAGTGATGACTGCAATGACCACAATGACGATGATATCCGCGATCAGAATGATGATTCCGACTTTAATGAGCAACTCTTTATTTGACACAATCATGATCGAACGTCTTTTGATAAAGATATATTTTACATATATCCAGCTTGTAACGCCGGGATTAATTGAGTATTAATTAAACGGTATTAATTTAGTATTAATGATGCGGGAATAGTAACATTTATCAAGCGGAGCAAGGGCAGTCTTTAGTGATGCCCGCTTAAATAGTTCTCCAGGCTGTTATGATTTTTTTGAAAATATTTTCAGTGTCACATCCAGATCATCAGAAATGGTGCTGGCTCCTCCGACATTGAAGTCCCGCCTGTTTATCCTGAATGTTCCGCTAAACAGATAGCCTTCATTCGACATAGAGGCAGTAAAGGGGAATGAGATATCTTTTGTCTGATTTTTAATGGTAAGCTTTCCGAATATTGTGAAAGTACCGGTCTTGTTTGATGGCGTAATTTTAGTGGATACGAAACGAATCCGTGGATAATTCTTTACATCCAAATAGGTTTCGTTTCGCAGATGATTGTCTCGCATATTATTATCGGTGTTGACGGTATTGGCATCCACGCTGACCTCAAATTGAGAAGCGGTAAGATTGTTGGGATCAAACTGAATGTTTCCGTCCAGGCCATTGAATGTTCCATCCACGTTGAAGCCCAGATTTTTGATCCTGAATTGTACGGCGGATCCCTGGTCCTCAGGTTTATATTGATTCGATGCAAGTATTCCGGAGACTATGACGAGTGATAGTATTAAAAAGAACTTCATAACTGTTTATTATTTAAAAATTGTTTGATCAATAATTGTAAGGATTTCATTCTATGTTGTCATTGTAAAGCTGAAACATCCGGATGAGGATTACCATGATGACAGGTATTACAGGTTATTGCGAGTGTGGAGTCCCCAATCATCGGATGCCTGAGACTAAAATATTTTTTGTTGATCCCGATGGTCATGCGCATCATAGCCCGTGCTATTTGTTTTTCGGGTTTTTCATCGCTGGCATAGTCCGGCCGGTGGGTATCCTTGTTTTCAGCATGACAAAAATTACACGATACACCCAGGTCATCCTGGAATTCATCCACCATAATTTCTGACAATTTCTTTGAGGTGATGTTTTTCGGCAACACTTTAAGATTTTTATATTTAGTATCCGGAGGGTTTCCCGGTTTGATAGCCGCAACAGCTCCCATAACTGTTGCAGAAAATGCGGTTATAACAATAAGTTTACGTGTCATTTGTAAGTTGAATAGTTAAATAAATACAGCGCGGGTTAAGCCGGAGAAAGATTGCCGGATCGGTTCCCCGACGATCCGGCATTCCCACTATTGTGCAATTTTTTCGGAACTTTCCATCAACGGTGTATCTGTGATAGCCAATGTGTGATCGTGCTCCAGATAATGAACACCGGTCAATCCCAGCATGCCGCGCAATTTTTCTGCGGGAACTTTCATGGGTCCCGGTGCCGGAGCACTACCCGGCTGTGGCTGTGGAAACGCGGTGGAAGTAGCCGTATGAAATGTAATGTTCCCTTCTACTTTCTGCATTGTCTGATGAATATGTCCGTTTAAAACAGTCACCGAACCAAATCGTTTGAGATAGGAGAGCGCCTGTTCACTGTCTCTGGTTCCCCAGCCCCATTGGGGATATATAGCCCAAAGAGGAATATGGGCAAATACAACAATGGGAGTGCTGCTGGTAAGCCCTTTCAGATCGTCTTCCAGCCATTTGAGTTGATCATTTCCCAAAACGCCCAATCCTCCTTCGGCTGTGTTCACCACATTTACAAGTCCGATAAAATGTACTCCCTGCGAATCAAAACTATACCATCCATCGCCCTTAGTGCCTTTGCCATAGCGTGCAAGGAATTGTTTATTATCACCATTCAGCACATCATGTTCCCCCGGCACATAAAAAACTTTCTCAGTTTTTGCTGACTTAAGCACCTGGTCCAGGGTGTCAAATTCATCCGCCTGGGCAAGATGAGAAAGATCGCCCGTGTGCAGCATAAAGGATGGAGGAGTAGGCATGGCATTAATTTTCGCTACAGCGGCCTGCAATGTTCCAACCACATCCGGGTTTGCCGGCTTGTTGAAACCGATGTGGCTGTCGCTGATCTGCACAAAGCTGAAATCTGAAGCCGGGATGATCAGGCCCTTTTTCAAACCGCCGGTGGTTTTATCAATCATCTGGCTCATTCCAAATGATTTTAACACTCCGCCATTCATCATCCAAAGTATGCCTGTTCCCGCCCAGGCCATGCATTTAATAAACCCTGCACGGTCAATGCCGTCATCATTTTTGTCTTTGATAATTAAATCCTCATTTGCCATTGTGTATGATTTTTTGTTTTATGGAAATTTTTCTCAAAAAGGATAATTCATTTAGTTACCAGGGGAGCTCTGGTGAAACTGTTTCGTGCAACGGTGTCTTTACTTTTTCTTTCCTCGTGCCGTGAAGTAACTGCGGCCGGGGTGCTTTATAAACGAGCGAAGATTTGCCGCTCATCCTGTACAGCATCTTTGAAGCGGCGATGGTAAAATCAATTGATCTCCGGCCGGCACCTTCGATTAGCAAAAAGAGGCAGCTGAGAATCTGGGCATAGTCTGAACGTATCTCATGTAAAACGGCCCAAATGCCCATCTTTGGCGGAGCAGGCGGCATCGGCAATGGACTTCTGCCAAAATATAAATCGATTTTCGTACTCAGCACGGCGACGACCATCTGCACAATAAAATAGAAGGCTGTTACCCTCGTGAACAATCCAAAAATTAAAAGTAAACCGCCGATAATTTCACCAGTCGCGATGATATGTGCGGTCGTCTCGGGAAACGGAAAGCCCAGTTTTGTAAATCGCCCAACCCCCTGGTTTGCATAAACAAATTTTAAAATACCTTCCCAAAAAAAGACGCTTCCTGCCATCAGGCGAATGATGAATATGGTTGACTGGCCTGTTACAGGCGGATTCAGAAACCAATTGATAATTTTTTTCATTTTTCTGTTTTAAATAAAATAATGGTGCAAACTTCCCTACTTCACTGGTCCGCTTAAAAATTTTTACATCATCCGGTACTTTTACTTGATTAAACATGGTTTATCAAGGATTTTACTGGGTTCATGTAATAAACCCTGAAACCTGGATGATGTAATTACCTTTGTAAAAAGACAGATTTTGAAAGACAGAACACTCATATACCACTCAGTTTTCTGGATAGGCATTTACATTCTTTGGGTGGTTATTTTCCGCAGTTATTCGTTTTCCCTGACCAAAACAATGACGGTGGAGTTTTGCTATTTAATATTTATTACGGCAGATTATTATGCAGTCAATTATTTCATAGTTCCGCAGTTTTTGGTCAAAAGAAAATATCTTCTTTTTATTACTGCAATATTCATTGTCATTGCCCTTTCGGCGTGGCTTCGGGCTTTGATAGCACTGCAGATGGGACGGCATTTTTTTTATGCCATACAACCAGTTGACTTCCGGACATTATATCTGAATTCAGTTCTAAATATTTCCCTTTGGGTGTTGCTGATCACGATCGGGAAAATGCTTGTTGACAGGATACAGACAGAACAACAACTGGAATTGCTGGAAAGGGAAAGGGTAAAAAATGAACTGGACTATTTAAAAGCGCAAATCAACCCCCATGCGCTTTTCAATTCACTGAATACTGTGTACGGTCACATTGATAAAACGAACCAGGCAGCCAGAAACATATTATTGCAGTTTTCCGAATTACTCAGGTATCAGCTGTATGACTGTGGAGCAGAGAAAGTAAACCTGGGCGCTGAAATGGACTATATGAAAAATTATATAGCATTTCAACGCCTGCGGAAGGACGAAAAATTGATAGTGAATCTTCAAATTGAAGAGATTGATAGCAATTTAAAAATTGCCCCTCTTTTATTAGTCGTTCTGATCGAAAATGCTTTCAAGTTCGTCAGTAGTTATTCCGACAAAGAGAATAAAATATGTGTAAAAATCACTACAAAAGGGAACGTCTTGCATAGCTCCTTTATGAATACGAAGGAAATGACCCAGATCAGCAACACAAAAAATTCAAATGGTATCGGCATCAGTAACCTAAAGCGAAGACTGGAATTATTATATAATAACAGATATGAATTTACAACAGTTGCCAACGCGGATTTTTACGAAACACATTTAAATATTGATCTGACATGAAACTTAAATGTATCATAGTGGATGACGAGCCAATTGCGAGAAAAGTATTGCAGGAATTCATTGAAGAAATAGATTATCTGGAATTGAAAGGTCAGGCAGAGAATCCTCTGAAGGCCATGTCTTTACTGAATGATAATAATGTGGATATGATATTTCTCGACATCAATATGCCTAAAATAAATGGGATCGATTTCTTAAAAACGTCAAAATTCAATGCCTATATTATTATAACGACGGCTGATCCGGTGTACGCCGTGGAAGCTTTTGGTTTGGATGTTTTGGACTATCTGGTAAAACCAATTTCTTTCGAGCGCTTTTTGAAAGCCTGCAATAAAGTGAATGAATTGAAAGCACAAAAAACCGGGACGGTGGGGCAGCTAAATGATCCCAACGACCATTTTTTTATAAAATCGGAAAATCAGATAGAAAAAGTATTTTATGATGACCTGTTATATGCGGAAGCCATGATGAATTACGTGATGCTTTATACAAGTTCAAAAAAAATGATGGTCTATATCACGATAAAGGCCCTGGAAGAACAATTGCCTGCAGAAACATTTATTAAAGTGCACAAATCTTTTATTGTAAACCTGAGTAAAATAAAAAGTATTGAAGGCAATATTTTAAATATTGGAAATGCAAAAATTGCCATCAGTCAGAACCTCCGGGATAAAGTAATTCAGCAAATAGTGAAGGACAAAATGATAAAACGTTGACATATACAAAGCCACAAGCCTGGATGACGGCTTCCTTAAGAGGGATTGGGGACTACCGAAAAATGTTAATATTAAACCCATTCTTCCTGAATGGGCGCATATTTTAATTTCCTACCTTCCTATTAATACCTCACTCACCCGCTGTGAATATTGCAATACGCTGATCAAATGGTAAGAGCCGCTCATGATTTAAATGAAGACCGGTCATCTCTTTTGGGATCCCATCAACTGGATGAACTGTCCAGCCACTTGGGTGAAGCTTTTCCCCTCGGTGCTACCCCTGGTATAGAAGGCGTAAACTTCTCTATCTTTTGCAAGAATGGCACCGAAGTACACCTGCTTTTTTTTGATCAGATAGATGATTTGAATCCAAGCCGTAAAATTAAACTGGATGGCAGGCTGAACCGAACATATAATTACTGGCATATTTTTATTAAGAACCTGAAGCCGGGGCAGCTTTATGGATACCAGATTGACGGCCCGCATGAACCCTTTATCGGGCAATCTTTTGATCCGGATAAAATTTTATTGGACCCCTATGCAAAAGCCGTTGCGGTTCCGGCCGGCTACGAGCGTGGGGCAATAGCTGCCAAGGGAAAGGCCAACTGCCCGTCCATGAAAAGTGTAGTCGTTGACTGTGCTTGTTATGACTGGGAAGGGGACAAACGACTGCGACGGCCATTTGCGAAAACCATTATTTACGAAATGCATGTGGGTGGTTTCACAAAACACCCGACGGCGAATATCAAGGTTTCCAAAAGGGGAACCTATGCTGGGTTGGTCGAAAAGATCCCTTACCTGGTGGATTTGGGTATCAATGCAGTTGAATTGCTGCCCGTTTATCAATTTGACGAACAGGATGCGCCCAATGGACTGATTAATTACTGGGGATATGCACCCGTTTCTTTTTTTGCACCCCATCAGGGGTACAGTTCATCCGCCAGTCCGCAGGGTGTGCTGGATGAATTCAGGGATATGGTAAAAGCATTGCATGCTGCCGGTATTGAAGTGATCCTGGATGTGGTATACAATCATACGGCGGAAGGCGGGAAAGGTGGCCCGGCATTGAGCTTCCGGGGAATCGACAATTCAGTATACTACCTGCTGGAAAAGGATTTCTCTTTTTCGAATTATTCCGGTTGTGGAAATACGCTGAATGCAAATCAATCGATCGTGCGGAGACTCATTATGGACAGCCTTCATTTTTGGGTTACGGAAATGCATGTAGACGGATTCCGGTTCGATCTGGCCTCAGTCCTGTCTCGTGGGGAGAATGGTGTGCCCATTGAGAATCCTCCGATACTCTGGGACATCGAATCCGATCCGGCTCTTGCGGGCGTAAAACTGATCGCGGAAGCCTGGGATGCAGCAGGATTATACCAGGTAGGAGTTTTTATCGGGGACAGCTGGAAGGAGTGGAATGGAAAATTCCGGGACGACATTCGAAGATTTCTCCGCGGTGATGAAGGAACTTTATCACAAATGGTTACGAGGCTGATCGGAAGCCCGGACATCTATGATCATAAGGAAAGAGAACCCGAGCAAAGTATCAATTTTGTAACCTGTCATGACGGGTTTACGTTACATGACCTGGTTAGTTATGAACAGAAATACAATGAAGACAACCGGGAGCAAAACAGGGACGGATCGAATGACAACCTGAGTTGGAATGGCGGCGTTGAGGGTGAAACGGATGACCCGGCCATTTCCGTTTTTCGAAAGAAACAAATCAGGAATTTTTTACTCCTTACCGTTCTGTCTGTCGGTACTCCCATGATATCAATGGGAGACGAACTACGAAGAACACAGCGGGGCAATAACAATGCGTATTGCCAGGATAATGAGACCAGTTGGTTTGACTGGAATCTTCTCGAAAAAAACGGAGATCTTTTCCGGTTTGTGAAATTTTTGATTGAGGGACGGTTGTTGCGGGATATGGCCAACCCTCAATTCAGTATGAGCCTGAATCAACTTTTGAAGACGGCTGAAGTCAGATGGCATGGTATTCGTCTGGACCAGCCCGACTGGTCGAACCATTCCCATTCAATTGCCTTTTATGTACGTTCACTTGCAATCTCCGGATTGAAAAATGAAAGAAGAAAATCACGTTCCTTTCTTTTTTGACCGGGCGAGTTTTTTATTTTTTGATCTGACACTCAGCACCCTGACTTTTGGTTCAATAATAAACAAGGCGATTTCCTTCAATACGTTAAGTGCTTCCTCATTTTCTAATGAATCGAGGTCTGTGGCCAGGACAATTCTGTTTTTTTCTTTGTGGAAAAAATTCCCGAATCGCGCAACTTCCGGAATGACGAGCACAGGGAGTTTGGTGTTCGATAAAAGGTTTACCGTATTGCTTCCAATTAAAATTTTCTTCAAACCACTTGCCCCTTTCGTGCCCATGACAATGAGATCAGGCTGTTGAACTGCCATTATTTTTTCAAGTGTGGTAATGAGATTACCGTGTGCAGTAAACGATTCGCATTGCAAATCTGAATCGAAGGTTTTTTTTAATTCTGCCTCCATCGTATTCAACCTGACCTTGGTATCATTTTCATCCTGAGCTTTCTGAAGGATATTTACGATGACAAGACGGGCTGAGGATCTCTTTGCTAATTCTGCGGCAAATAAAACAGCGTTTGCCGATGCATCAGAAAAATCAACCGGAGCTAGAATCAACTTCATAATATAAATATATTGGAATTCATGAACTAAACAGGATATTGATCAGTACGACGATCGAATTCGCTGCCACACAATATTCTTTCGATTCTATTGGAAGCGCCTGATTCCAATGGCAGATATCATCCG
>Ga0206929_1200_pt1 | contig 13175 bp, 9 predicted proteins | sample Alteio_BWOrgHeat_19_FD_152929 | JGI IMG/M metagenome (GOLD analysis project Ga0206929, IMG submission 152929) | Enriched cells from forest soil in Barre Woods Harvard Forest LTER site, Petersham, Massachusetts, United States -... | ecosystem: Environmental > Terrestrial > Soil > Temperate forest > O...
TCCCTTTCTCTTTATGATAAGAACCGTACGTTCGTCAAAACTTTTAGTATTATCCGTGATATGCGTGAGATGCAAACTTTACGCTGGCAGGTGATACTACAAAACAAAATGGCAGCTATCGGTGAACTTGCAGGTAGTATCATCCACGATATCCGCAACCCACTTTCGATTATTTCTGCTTATAACAACGTTTTGCGAAATGTTACCGACCCTAAGAAGATAGAAAAATCGCAAAAATTAATTGAAATGGCTGTTAAAAGGATAGAACGACTCACCACTCATTTACGCGGCTTTATCCATAGTGAGGAAGAGGTACCGGAAAGCTTCCTGCTTTCTAATTTAATGGAAGATAGTTTATTAATGGCAGATGGGCGGTTGAAGGACTGCGATGTCACTGTGATTAATCATATTAAGGGCTCCCCTCTCGCTGTTATGGGTCGTCCCAATAAATTAGAACAAGTGTTTATCAATATGCTGACTAATGCCTCAGATGCCATGGAAAAATTGGAAAAAAGAGAGGTGACCCTATCGTTTACCGAAGATGCAGGCATGGTGTCCGTTTCTATTAAAGATACAGGAACTGGTATTAAGCCGCAGGATATGGAGCACCTATTTGAGTCTTTTTTTACAACCAAACCTAAAGGTAAGGGAACAGGTCTAGGCCTATCTATTGCTAACCGGATTATGAAACAAGAGGGTGGCAAGATTCTTGTAAAAAGCACTTACCAACAAGGCACAGAATTTATTATTATACTCCCACGAGACGTGCGTACTGTCCCTAAACAGCCGGATACTGATCCCAATAAACAAGCCCCACTTTTGGAAGCGGAGGCTAACGATGAGTAAAAGCTTTGAAAACCAATCAAGACCTTATAAATACCATCACTGCCATCATCAAAGAACACCCTTTGAGCATAGGATTGCAGGAGCAAGCTCTTTACGACCTTTCGGAAAAGGCCCTGTCGCAAAGTAAAGTGAACGATAGTGATTGGCTTGCTGACGAATTAAACCTAGCCCAACAGCAAAAAATTGAAAAAGACAAAGAAAAAGAAAAAGAATCGATACTCACCGATACCCTTTCACAAATCCAAGTTTCCAAACCTGTACAGATTCAAACCCAAGAAGATTTAGATGCTGTCATTCAAAAACACCAAGATTGGATGCTGACTATCCTCGATCCTAAGGCCACCGCTATTTATGGTAGAGCTAATTTCAGTGCTGCCTCCTTGCAAGGATTTAATCTAAGTGGGAAAAATCTATCTTGTGCTGATTTTAGTAAATGCGATCTGAGGGGGGTAGATTTTTCCAATGCCACCTTAAGCTCTTGTCGTTTTCAAGAAGCCAATCTAGAAGGAGCGAATTTGCGTGGGGCTGTTGTAAAGAGGGCTCTATTTACGGGAGCTAACCTTAAAGAAGCAAATTTGATAGGGTGTGATTTGTCGGGTGTGGATGTAACAGGTGTCGATCTTTCAAATGCCATCCTCAATGAGGTTGTTCAATTAGAAACAACGTAACTGTCCGTTGATTTTAACCACACGGGTGCCCCCAGTTTTGTGGCAACGGATAATAGCTTGTTTGTATAAATTAGCTTCGGTACCGTTGATCGGAGTGGAGTTGCCTCTTTCAAAATCATGATCACTCGCGCATGAGCTGACTACAAATCCTAAAACGACAAGTAGTCTCAACAAGACGTCCATAATCGACCTCATACTACAGTTATAGACAAATTATATTATAGCACTAAACGGTGCGAAGAAGTTCTATATGAGCTAAGGGCCCATCCAAAAGCCTCCCAGCTACTGAGTATAAGATATTTTTGTTGAAACTAGGTATTAACCCGTCGTCTTTGAAGCTCTTTTTTAATAAGAGCGTAGTCTCTTTCTGCTTGGTCGAGCACGGAAGAATTTTCCTCTGCCCGTCGGATAAGATAAGGGATGGTCAGTGAGACAGGGCCGTAGGGAACGTATTTCACGGCATTAAAACCCGTCTGAGACAAGTTAAAGGTGAGGTGATCACTCATTCCCAGTAACTGGGAAAAAACCACAGCAAGGTTGGAAGGTTCGAGTTGCTTATCCCTTAGAAGGTTGACCAGCAGGTGGGTAGATTTTTCATTGTGGGTACCAGCAAAGAGAGACATGCTAGCAATCCTATCCATAATGTAAATCAAAGCTTGGTCGTAAGCCTGATCGGTTTCTTCTTTAGTCGCAAATAACGGGGAGGGGATACCCAGGGCTTGAGCTCTTTTTGTTTCTTTTTCTAAATAGGCTCCACGGACGAGCTTAATGCCTAGGATGATCTCATGTTGCATAGATTTTTCGTAAAGGTTGTGGAGGTACTGCAAACGGTCTTTACGATAAAGTTGTAGTGTTTGGTAAATAATCGGTTCTTTTTTATTAAACGCTACCATGCACTCCCAGACCAGGTCGTCGACTGCATCCTGAGTCCAAGACTCCTCTGCATCTATTAGCATTTTGATGCCAAGGGAGTGAGCTTTCTGACACAGGGAGATAAATCTTTTTTTACCATCTTCCCATAGGCCCTGCTCATTAATATCCAGGGGTTTTTTTGCTGAAGCTTTTTCTAGGAGTTTAGAGTTGATGACTCCGGAAGGTTTGAACACCGAAAAAGCTAGGCCTAGGGTTTTTATTTTATCTAAGCCCGCAAAGATTTCATCATGGGTTTTTTTGAAGGTCTCTTCATTATGGGATCCTTCACCGGAAAAATCGAGTAGAGACCCTACATGTTGCTCTTTTAAAATACGGATAAGTTTTTCACACTCTTCTATGCTTTCCCCTCCACAAAAATGGGCAAACATAGTTGCTTTGATCAGCGGGGTGATGGGAACCTTCCAATGCAGGGCTTTTAGCATCAGCTTAGGGCCGATCTTACTCAGTAGAGGTTGGCGCATAGCTGTAAAGAGCATCAGAGCGGATTTGAGTTGGTAGTAGTTGAGATGCTGATAGGCTAACTTAGTATTTTTAAAATCAGGCATAGCATACGAAGTTGTCATAAGATCACCTTTCCTAAAAGCCGCAACTTCTCAAAAGCCTGTCATCTGCTCTTTATCGCGCCTAGCAACGGACAAATTTTTGAGAAAAGTTTCACGCCAATGCCTTAAGCGGCTGTTATTTCTTATTTTTTATTATTCTAGATCTTCTATGTTAAAAAGTAGATGATTTTCACCCCAAGTCAATGCTACGAATATAGAGTTTAATGTTTACTCATTGCCTAACCAGTGGTTTATCAACAAAGAAAAATTGTTTAAATCAGGGGGAAGGCCAGATTACGGAGCGTTTTTAGAATGGCTAAGAAACTTTTTGTGGGCGGTTTGAGCTGGGGCACCGATGACGAGATGCTGAGAGCATCTTTTGAAAAATTTGGTGAAATTGATGAAGCGAAAGTTATAACCGACCGTGAAACAGGACGATCAAGAGGATTTGGTTTTGTTACGTTTTCCGATGATGACGCAGCACTCAATGCTGTTTCAGAAATGGACGGCCAACCGATCGATGGCAGAACAGTGAAAGTGAACGAGGCTCACGAAAAATCAGATAGAGGTCCAAGTGGAGGCGGCGGTAGTCGCGGAGGCTTCCGTCCAAACCGTACTGGTGGTGGACCAAGGTCTTTTAACTCTCCGCGAGGCGGCAGAGCTTAAGTTTTTAAATTTTTTTATGAAGGTCAGATTCTTTGGAATCTGGCCTTTTTTGTTTGTGTGAGAATTAGATGGCCGGACGAAGCAATCTCCCTTAGGAAACTAGCTACGTCTTTCGTCCCAAGGTTTGTACAAATCGTGTTCTATACCTAGCTGCTCAAGCATTTTCCCCACCAAAAAATCGATGGCTTCGTTTAGATCCTTGGGCTTTTGATAAAAAGCAGGCATGAGTGGTACTATTTTGACCCCGATGCGGGATAGAGCTAGCATGTTTTCAAGATGTATCGTGTTAAACGGCGATTCACGTGGGCAGAGGATCAGGTTTTTACCTTCTTTCATCACTACATCAGCAGCACGGTCGATCAAATTTTGCGATAGACCATGACGGATCCTTGCCAAAGTACCCATGGAGCAGGGAGTAACCACCATATCAGTAGCCGCAGAAGAGCCACTTGCGATGGGCGCAAAGAAGTCATTATTTTTAAAAACTTTAATGATGCCAGCATAGGCAGCAGGGATATTTCCGCGGATAAGACTGATCAAGGATAATTCTTTTTTGCCTTTAGTTAATTCGTATTGGATCACGCTTTCACCGCTCTCTGTAACGACTAAGTAGATCCTAGGTACATATTTACAAAGCTCAGTGATCAACCGTTCGGCATAGATAGAGCCAGAAGCGCCGGTCACGGCCACCAAAATTTTTCGCTTTTCGTTCGGTTTCATATCTTCGGTTTTCTAATAAAAAAGTCTAATAAAAAGTCTAATAAAAAGTCTAATAGAATAGAGGGTCTTGATACGGTATCGCATAGGGTTTAAACATAGAATTGATGATTTTGCTATCCGCAATTTGGCTGCAACCTTGTACTGAGAACCATTGGTCTGCTTGGCTAAACCAATCCTGCTTTAGCTCCTGCAGTGAGATAGGCAACTGCCGGTAGCTGGGCCGTAATTCTGTATCTTGTTTCGAGGCGAATAAAAAAGTTTCTTCGTGCTCTCTAAAAGACAGTAAACGCTTAAAACCCCCCGCTTCCAAAGTGTTGAACAGCACACAATTAGCTTGATGATCCAGTTTTTCTGGAAAGATCGGTACGTCCATCACCAAGAAGCCTGAATCTTTTAGATGGGTGGCCAACAGGGTGAAAAATTCTACGCTATAAAGCCTGGCAATTTCAACATCGTAGGGATAGGGGAAATCCATATAAATAGCATCGTAAGGTTCCTTAGCTGTTCGTCGTAACCAAGTGTAAGCATCAGTGCGGTGTAGTGAGACTTTAGGGTGGTGCAGAGAGTCTTTATTTACTTTGAGCATCATAGAAGATTGCGCAAAGGCTAGCATCTCAGGATCAATCTCAACTAAATCTATATGCTGCAGAGGTTCTGGGTATTTTAACAGCTCTCTGAGCAGCAAGCCGTCGCCTCCACCGAGGAGCAAGATTCTCTTAGGGATCGTCATCATCATGATGGGGATATGAGCTAAGAACTCGTGATAGGCTCGTTCGGTGTTAAGCGAAAATTGAAAATGCCCGTTCAGAAAGAGAGTAAAGGATTGCTCTTGACCCAAATAAGAAAATGGGGGCACTAGGTCTAGGTGCTGGTAAGGACTGTAAATGCGGGTGATGGTAGGTGAGTCTTGATAGAAACGAGGTAGCTCTGATAGTTTTTTCGGTCCTAGCTGGATGACTTTATTGTTCTGCAATACAAATTTCATCTTATTGTAATAGAAGTTTTTTAGCTGCAGCTGGCTAATAAGAGGGGTTAAATAAGCCGTCAATACAAAAATAAAAAAGATAAATGCTAGGGTTTTGCTGAAATAGGCTGAATGTGAATTTTTTAACAACTTTTTTAATAGCTCTTTTAATAAATACAATGCTAATCCAGCATTGATTGAGGCTACAAACAATGCGGTGTGTGACAGAGAGTAGTGAACCGATACTGTGGTAAAGATAAGCGAGCCGGTCAAAGCTCCAAAATAATAGCAGGCAAGCACAAAAGCATAGAGCTGTGAGCTTGTCTGTTTGATTTTATAAGATTGTTTTTTGGCAAAAAAAAGCAGGCTCGCTAGCTCTCCACCAGCAAGAAAGCCGGTGAGTATGGTTAAGGCTTGCGCAGTGAGCATGATTACATGCAGAGGCGTTATGCTTTGTGCTATCGTGAGAGCGAAATTCGCGAAATAAATATGATAAACAATGTGCAAAGATAGAAGAAAAGGGATCGCAAAAAGAGCACAGAAGCTGAGGAGCAATTCTACTTGGAAGAGAAAATCGCTCACGGATTTTTTCTTTAGGTAGGGGAAGCCCATCACCCCACAACCAATTCCAAGCATATAAAAACCGATAGTCAAGCTTTCCCAAAGCACGCTTTGGTCACTAAGAGTGACCAAGGTTTTAGCGATGATAAGTTCCACCGTTAAGCTGCAAAAAGAAGATAAAAAGGAAAACAGGCATAAGGTAATAAGAGTAAACTCTAGTTCCATAAAATGCCTTTATGATTTAGCAAAGAGATAAGTGATCAGCTGTTGCCGTAAATAGCCTTCGTGGATCATCACGCTAAAGGCTATGGCTATAGCTAAGGTTGAAAAAAGCAGCAGGCCATAAGAACGGCGCCATGGGACGAAGGCTATGGCTAAGAGCAAGATGGCTCCGGTATTCAACAGAGAGGCGAAGGCAGATCCAGCTAAGAGCCCTAATTTTTGATAAATAAAAAACGGAAAGCTCACGGCTCCAATAAAAGTAGCGAGGTAATCAGTAGCTAAAACCAAGGTCTCGGCTTTGTCTTGATGCAAGGGTTCGGTGACTTTTACCATCTCCATAAGTAAAGGCACTTCCACTCCACTAAGAAACCCTATTAAAACGACAATGGTATGAATAAAAATCCAGGAGCACAGCTGGGGTGACAGGAGGGAACTATCTTGCCCCATGTATTTAAAAAGCACGTGGTCGCTTCCTACGATTAAAACTGGTAGAAAGATACCGAGCAGGGCTAAAAGGACTTCAGCGATGATCAGGGTTTTTAGGCTGTTTTTTGCTGGGAAAAAATAGAGATAAAGAGAACCCATGCCCAGTGAAAAAAGATAGAGCCCGATGGTCACTGAATAACGGACGATGGTGTTACCAAGAGCAATGGCTAGGCATTGAGCTAAAATCAGTTCATAAATAATGCTGCAATAGCCTACAATAGCGGTAATACTTAGCAGTAGAAAAAAATAATTTTTTTTATGTGGCATAGTTTTATTTTTAATAAAGTTTTTTACATTATATAGATTTTTATCAAATGAGTGTCTAAAAATTGCCAGTTGCTAGGCGCGACGAAGCAGGTGACAACTCTATAAAAGGAAAGCAACGTGCGTAAAATAGGATCTCTACCGAACTCTTTATTTGCTGAAACATTTCGTTGGTACCTAGAATCCAAAGGAATCGAAACCAAGCATGACATAGAAGATGAGGACTGCGATGTTTGGGTGATCCATGATGGAGATATGAAAAAAGCAAAAGATTTTCTTGCTGTGTTTCTTGCGGCTCCTTCTCCCCTGCCTTTTGAACATGCTGCTATGCAAGCGCGCAAAAACCGTAAGTTGCAAGCAGAAACCAAGAGTCGTTTTAAAGCCGTAGATGTACGGACGAAAATTTTTGGAAAAAACCTCGAAGGTTCTTATATAACCACGTCGTTTTTTATTCTTTTAAGCGTGTGTATTTTTATTTTAAATTTCTTTGATAAAGAGCGGTGGCTCTATCGCTTCATGAATATAGGCTATAACCCTTGGGGTGGGCAGTATTGGAGATTGGTGACTCCGATTTTTATCCACTCTGACTTTATGCACATATTTTTTAATATGCTGTGGCTTTATCAGTTTGGGCGTCTTGTCGAAGGAGTGAAGGGGAGCTTTTTTACTTTTTGTTTGATCATCGCAATTGCTATCCCTTCTAATCTTGCTTTTTTCTATGTAGCTGGGCCTTCTTTTGGAGGTATGTCTGGTGTGGTCTATGGCTTAGCTTTTTATATGTGGATGGTCGATAAGATCGAGTACCCATCTAAGTTTAGTATGGACCCACAGCTAGTGCAGTTTTTTCTGGTGTTCTATGTTTTGTGTTGGGTCCTAAGTGTCTTTGGCTTTGGCGTAGCCAATACAGTGCACGGAGTCGGAGCTTTGATGGGTTGTGTGGTAGGTTTGGTGACTACTCAGGCGTGGAAGAAAAATAAAGTAGGTAAGAGAGCTCGCAAGGAGCTTCTTTATAATGTGTTGATTGGTATGGCTTTGCTAGCAGGTGGGGTGATTACCGATTACCTGACTTATTAGTATCTTCTCCCCGTCACCTTCCCCCATCACCCTGAGCGATTGAAGAACTCGCGTCACTCGACCTCTCAGAACTACGTGCTTGCCGAAGGTCTGGGTCGACGCTTCTGGCTCTTAGACCGAACGATGCAATCTCCCTCTCGTCATTGCGAGGAGGTTTCCGCAGGAAGCCGGACGAAGCAATCTCTCAATGAGATCTGTCCTTGCAAAGGATCCGGAAGTTATGTCTGCCCCGTCACTCGCCTCCCAGACTTCTTTTGCACTACGTGCTTGCCGAAGGTCTGGATCGACGTTTTACGTTCCGGTCGACATAACTTCCGGCTCTTAGCAAGAACTGAGTTCAGTTCATAAAATGACCTCCGTCACCCTGAGTGGCCCTACGTTCGGGTCCGCTCAGGGTGACGAAAAACTCTTCTTCGCTGAGCTCGAATTCGCTCGAGCTGACGAGGATGGAAACTCCGCTTGCCTCGGTTCACCTTATAGCGTAAAAACGCGGCAACCCACACATCAATAGGCTTTCTATGAAACTACTTCTTTATTGCCTTATAGTAATTTCTCTTATGCCGACAGCTAGTTATGCGCAATCGGCCAAAAGAGCTCCTTACCCGGATCAGGTCCCTAGCTGCTTAAACTGCTGTGCTTTTATGGAAACCTTGGAAGAGCGCTGCGATGAGGAAACAGAATCGGACTACATAAAATCTTTTATCCGTCACCGTACGATTTTTTTAGCGACAAGCACCATCTTATTCGGGGGGATGATGGGTTTTAGCCACGGCATCAATAGCTGCAGCCGCTCTCAGGCCATAACCTGGACTTTGCGAAGCTTAGCCACGTGGGGGACTGCCGTCTTCTTCAAACAATGGTGGACTTTTTTAACGCAATTCACGGGTACGGTGTGGTGGTCCTTAGACCATTCACAGCATTCGTCCGAGATGGTAAAAGGCACTTTGCTCTTTCTTCGTTCCTCTAGCGACTGGAACGGAGCCCTTTCTTCTCCCTATATAGCGTCTTTATTTCACGACTACATAGTTCTCTTCAAAGATATGGAAGATCTAGGTGATATCAGGGCTGTCATCCACAATACCAAGGCTCTTTACCCCGAGTACCCTTTACGTGCCTTAATCCTGATGGGTCATGGCCATTCTAAAGGCATGGAGATGGGTGAAAGCGGGATCGAAACGGATAATTTTCATCGTTTAAAAACAGCTTTCGACTTGCTTGAGCCAGACGCCACGCTCATCTTAGACAGCTGCTCAGTAGCCTCTGGCAGATACAGCATTGCCGAAAAAATAGCAGAAGTAGCAGACGGCAAAAAAGTCTATGCAGCCTCTGACTACATTGCTTTGAGCAGTACGATGGATACGAACTTAAAGCCGTATTATGACACCCCCTTTACCATGCTTCTACCCGTGCCATTTTTGGATGCGGGGGTCTATCTGGGGATTACCAAATGCTATCAATTTAAAAACGACCTCATCCAATCATGCAGTGAGTAATCAATGTTAAAATATATAATTCTCGTTTTTTTTATGTTTCCAACCACCTGCTTGCAGGCGAAGGTTCTTTTTCAAGAAGAAATCGGTCAATACATCGAGCGGGTTTACAGAAAAATAGCGATGTCCACCGATCCAGTGTTCCCCGTCATTATTCTTTCTCCTAGCTACCTCCCCGAGGTCTCTTTTGATCCAAGAAATGGAAAATTGGAAATAAGCTTTGGTCTTCTTGCTACGTTGCAACACGAGGATGAACTAGCCTATTTGATGGTACGTGCCCTTACCTTGAAAGACGAAGCTCATCAAAAGCAAACATCTGGTGATAAAAACGACGAAAAATCTTTAGCTAAAATTGACGAAAGAGAAGAGCAGGCTCTGCGTCGTTTTATTGATCATACTTCCTACAATCCGATGGCTGCAGTGCAGTATTTCAAACGGATGCAGCCCTTATTGGAAGCTGAGAAAAAAGAAAAACTCAATGATCATGATCTCTCTCCTGAGCGAGCTCAATCTCTGCAGATAGCAGCAAAATTTTATATTGAACATGTGATGTGGTCAGAAAAAGATCTATCTGAACGCATCGAACAGTTTACTCCCATAATGTCCAAGGTTCTGTCCCTGCAGCAGTCAACCATGTTGATGCAAACCTATTATCATTTTTATGGTTATGATTTGAAGTTCTTCACCCTTGAATGGCATCAAAAGAACCCTATATTACCTGTTACCTTAGCGGCGACCGCAGGTCTCGCTGCTTTCTTAGGTGCACATGTAGGCCTCTTCATTGTTGTTCAGAAAGGGCTAACCGCTGCAGGTTTCCACCCAGGTGAAAACTTAAATTTTCAGATGATAGCGGCAGAAGCCGTCATAGCTGTAGCTATTGTTCTCAATTCCTCTCATCCTCCGAAGCACGTAGCAATAGAACTTAGTAAAATTGAAGCTCTCATCCAAGAGGTAAAGAACACTGAAACAGGTTCCGTGACCCCGGAAACCATTCAATCCTATTTGCTCAAGGCTGAAACACTTCTGCTTCTCTACAACAAATACGAATTTGCCTCATCCTTCAGCAACCGTGTGAGATATTGGTATCTGGACCCTCTGTATGATCTTTTTAGTAGCGTTTTTGACCTTGCTGCTGCTGAAAAAGCTGAGGTTGGATCTTCGTGGACCAGTAACATCATGGATTATAAGCTCTTTGACCTCTCGATGATCAAAAAAATTGGCAAGATGCTGAAGTACAAAGACCTCACCGCTCAGCAGCGCCTGGCTTTCTACGATGGGGACAACAAGATATTTTCTACGGTGGTGGCTTTTCTCTACCTATACGAAGGAGCCTTCTCTGCTGACGATCAGAATAAAGAACTCGTAAAAGCACTTTGGGTTCTCAAAAAAAACAATAATCACCAGGTCAAGAGTATGATGCTCGATGCAGCATCCACTCATACAGCACGTTTGATCGAACAAAACGCCTTTGCCTTGATCGAAGCGGTGATTACTGATCTCGACAAAGACTGGTTTAAAAACCAGCTGAATCAGATCAAGTGGGGCTTGGCTGCTGACATCGCTCAAAACACTCGTTATGGCAACGTTGTCAGGCAATTCATCATCCTCAATAAGTATTTTCCTGAAGACCTAAAGGCCCTACGTGTGGCTAATGAACGGATCCAGTTATTTATCCAAGGCTTTGCTTCGCTACAGGATTTTGTCCACGAGGCTAACCTTGTTTCTTTAGAAACTTTAAACATGGATCCTTACAGTTGGGGTTCGGCCAATGGTGAAGCCCTGCTCAGCAAACCTAGTATGATTCGCTCTTTGAACGATGTTCATCTAGTGCTTGACTCAGACATGTTCTGGTCGAAAAATCCAGATGAAAAAGATCTCGACGCTGCTATTCGTCACTTGTTCCGCAAGCTTAAAGCCAGAACTTTAGGTTACAACGTGGAGTTGACCGAAAATCTTCATCAGTTGTTACTGGCTAAGGTCGAAGAATTTGCTCCGCATCAGGATACTTCTGAGCGCTATGAACTATGGTTAAAATTAGTAGCAAAAGGGCCTTCTCCTTATACCGATGACGTGTTCGCCCAATTGCAAAAAGAATGGGATCCGGCCACTGCTCAGAGATTGTTAGAAAAAGCTGTGCTCCTTGGATTTATTTACGACCAAGTCATCAAGAAAAAATTTGCAGAAGAACAGGTGTTTTACAACCCACGCTATACTGCATTGGTAGAAAGAAAAAACATATCTATCGAAGAACGTCAGCGTTTCATTGAAGAACTTGCTTCTTCTTCTTTGCAGATTTTAGGCGTCAGCATAGCCCATGCTGAACTGCTCGAAAAACTTTCGAAAAATGTTCAGAGTTCCCCGGAAGAAAGCGCTTATTTAGAAAAGCAAAAACACAACGATACTAAGATCAGCGACCAGACCAAAGACGAAACCATCCAAATCCTGTTCACCGTATTAAAGGAAGTTGGTAAACGTTCACAGGCAGAGCAATGGGAGCTGTTGCAATTCATCCTCGGGCATAGCGAAGTTGTCGATTCCAAATTAAGACGCTACCTGGTGCGTTTCTCCCTTACCCCATTGCGTCTACGCACTGATTTTAACAGCCTACCTACCTTTGTTCAGTACAAGGCTGTGGATGCTTTCCTCAGTGGGCCTCAAGGTCTTATGCCTGAAGTGACACCGGGGAAAGGTTATACAAAAACCATCACCGATTATCTGATCGCATCGGTAGAGCCACGGGCCCAAGGCATCGTTCGCGAGTTCATCGATGCTTATTTGACAGCTATGAACACGCCAGGCTTGCATTCTTTTCAATCGTCGCTGTTCGCTCATTTATTGGTTTCAAGCAAAAAAGATCTAGGAGCCTCTCAGGTGCTTGTGCAGGTGTGCCAACACTTTGGTGCCTTCGGGATCAAGATCGGTCAGTTTCTATTAGCCACAGGGGTTTTGCCAGAATCAGAAAACAGAGCCTTGCATTCCCTTGAAGACCAGGCCCGTTCACCTAACCGAGAAGATATTTACAAAGATCTGCAAAGTATCTTTGGAGAAAAAACCGTTCCCTATACCATCCTCGACTTGATTGGGGGAGCTTCTTTAAAATACGTGGTCACAGCAAAACGCCACAGAGATGGTAAATTAGTGGTGCTAAAAATCCTTGGCAAAGACGCTGTGATTCACACACCTTTGGAAGAAAAATTGCTCAAGCGTATTGCCGATGATTTAGTGAAACGGCATGGGCAAAAATATGGGGTGTTTCGTTCTGCGGTTTACACAGCAGCAGAGGCTATTCGTCGGGAGTTATCCCTCGCTGACGAAATCACTCGTTCTCAGACTGCCCGTAACTATATGTATCAAAACTGTGGTCAAGAAGCGGATCTGTCGTTTGCTCCAGTGCAAGAGCGTGTGATTCATAAGCGTCTGGTAGAAGCAGAGTTTGCCCCAGGTAGTTCTATCCACGCACTTTCCTCTGAGCTCAAGACCGAACATGCTCGGGCTATCTTGCGTTGCGAAGCGCAGCACTTGTTCTCAGGTAAAGACATTGTGCACTTTGACCCAGACCGGCATCCGGGTAATTTCCGTCATACCGCAACCAGCATTGCCCCTATCGATTTTGGGCAATTGCACAGTTTTGCTAAAAAAGATCTGGAACGCATCGTCGATCTTTTCGCATTAGCGGGGATCTTTGGTAAATTAGGTGAACAAGGGTCCATCGTATCAGCATTGATGAACAAACCTTTTG
>Ga0206929_1201_pt1 | contig 13137 bp, 11 predicted proteins | sample Alteio_BWOrgHeat_19_FD_152929 | JGI IMG/M metagenome (GOLD analysis project Ga0206929, IMG submission 152929) | Enriched cells from forest soil in Barre Woods Harvard Forest LTER site, Petersham, Massachusetts, United States -... | ecosystem: Environmental > Terrestrial > Soil > Temperate forest >...
CTCAAATTCTACCGTATAAGGATAATTATGGGAATAAAAACTGCCTACTTTCAAACGTTCATCATTTACAAAGGATGAACCGTCAAATGCAGGCTCATCTTCCATGTCTTTTTTCTTGAAATGTCTCACTTCTTTTCCGGCAGCATCATACATATAAGCATTCACGCTGCTGATCAAAACGGATTTGTTGTTGTAATGGGTTCTGTAAGTTGCATACCGTTCGCCTTTTTCATTCAGGATCGTATAAACATGCCGTTTATGTGAAAAAGCCTTCCCGGTCGATTTAATTTCAAAGGAGAGTTCATCCAGGCGGATCACCATGTTGGCATCGGCAGACAATGAATCGGGTATGGAAGAAGCGGGAAATTTCTGGCCAAAACCGCTTAATGTTAGCAGGCTAAAGAACAACCCAAGCATAAACGCTGGTATCAAATGAAAAGGTTTTAGGGTAAATTTGACAGATTCAGTGTTTTGTTTCAGGGGACGCATGAGGATAAAATCCAGGGTTTTGAGTTTAGGGTTGATAACGTTCAACCAATATAAAAAGTTAAAAAACAGAGTTATGAAAAGAATGATCTTGTTATTATCCATGGTTTCCGCAATTGTTTTGAGCGCCTGTGGGCAGGGAAAGCCACTTAGCCCGCATGAAACTGCGACGGGTAAGGATATATCTGTTCGTTATGGCCGGCCGTACAAAAAAGGCAGGGTTATTTTCGGCGGTCTGGAACCTTATGGGAAAGTTTATCGTTGTGGTGCTGATTCTGCTACAACTGTCACTTTTGCCAAGGATGTAAATTTCGCAGGTAAACCGGTGAAAGCAGGTACCTATACATTATTTGTCATTCCAAATGAGCAAAGCTGGACAATTATCCTGAATAGCCAGCTTGGTCAATGGGGAGCCTATGATTATGATAAATACAAGGACAAAGATGTGCTACATGCAGATGTTCCTGTAAAAAAACTGAGTAGTCCGGTTGAACAACTTACGATTGATCTGCCTCCTTCTGCCATGAATATTGAATGGGATGATGTGGAAGTAAGCATTCCGGTCAGCTTTTCCTGATAAAATCAGGAATGGACAAGATAAATTGATAAATCTTTCTGAGTTGCTCGGGAGTAATGCAATAAGGGGGCATAATATAAACCGTGTTCCCTAATGGGCGCAGGTAAATTCCCTGCGCCATTGCTTTGCTCATGATCGTAGTGCTTATTTCGTTGATGTATTCATCTCTGCCGATGCTTAGTTCAAATGCCAGAATAGTTCCAAGGATCCGGATATTTACCAGTAACTCCATACCAATTACAGATAATTCCTTCTGCGCAAATTCTTCATGTTGCTGATGGATCCACTGTATCTGATCACGACAAGAAGTTTTTTCAAGCAAATCAAGGCTTGCAAGTCCGGCCGTGCAGGCCAACGGGTTGGCTGTAAACGAATGCCCATGGTAAAAAGTTTTAGCCCGGTCGGCACTTAAAAAAGCGTTAAATATACCCTGATTGCAGGCCGTGATACCCAGGGCCATGGTGCCACCGGTAAGACCTTTTGAAAGACAAATTATATCAGCCTGGTGACTGACGGAATCACATGCAAAAAGGGAACCGGTTCTGCCGAAACCGGTTAGCACTTCATCCGCGATACAAAGAATATTTTCAGCCTGCATGATGGCCAGTAGTTCATCCAGATATTTTGCCTGATACATACGCATACCGCCCGCTGCCTGCAGGAGGGGTTCGTAGATGAAGGCGGCGATTTGTCCCTTGTGAGATTGAATGACAGAAGTTATTTCTTCGAGGTTGCCGGCTCGCGGTGTGTCGATGAATACAGTGTCGAATAAGAAATCTTTAAAGGAATTTGTAAAAAGTCCACGTGCGCTCACGCTCATGGAACCGAACGTATCACCGTGGTATGCATTATTGAAAGCGACGATTTTATTTCGCTGAGGCTGATCTTTATTCTTCCAGTATTGAATAGCCATTTTCAATGCGACTTCCACTGCTGTAGATCCGTTATCCGAATAAAATATTTTGGAATATTTTCCCGGCAGGATCTTTAATATTCTTTCTGCAAGTGTAATCGCCGGTTCGTGTGTAAAATGCGTGAAAATGACATGTTCCAGGGCCAGCGCCTGTTTATAGATTCTTTCTGCTATATAAGGATGTCCGTGACCGTGCAGATTAACCCACCAGCTGCTTACTGCATCAATGTAAGTATTACCGTTCTCATCAAAAAGTAATGCACCCTCTCCCTTCGCAATGGGTATAGGTTCCTCCATTTTTTGATGCTGGGTATAAGGATGCCAAATCACAGTCGAGTCACGTTTACCCAAAGAGTCATTCATGTATCAAAGATAGTTTTTAAGCTGAATGCCAATTACCTGCTTGCTTGCATAAACAAAGCTCAACGCATGGGTTGTAATGAGGTTGCCGGTAATTTATTAATTATAAGCAGACGGACTTTCAATGGTAATTTCATATTAGCTCTTTTTAAGGAAATGTAAATTCCTGCGTATACCCTGATATTTTGCGCGTTTGAGCGGGGAATCAGCAAATATTTTTTTAAATCCTTGTTCAGTCATTTCTTCCCAGTCATTTTCACTATAGTGGAGGATCTCGGCAATGGGTGAGAAGGCAGGCTCCTGCGTTGGTTTTGAAAAACGGTTCCATGGATAATAACAAGATCATTCTTTTCATAACTCTGTTTTTTAACTTTTTATATTGGTTGAACGAATAAGTAATTCTTCTATGCGAAATGTATACCAAGTTCTAACTATTATACTCTTATACTTCTTAAGATTTCTCTAACTCGTTCCGAAGTTGAATCAAAGATTTCTCCATCAGCGGTCCGAGCTGTTTGTCATAAAACATGCTGGCCAGTTTTTCCCATGGATACCATTTGATATCAAAATTCATTGTCCAGATCACAATCGGCGGGCCATTTTTCGCATCTATTATAAACAGTCCCGTGAACATCCTATTGCCCCGCTTCCAAAATGTAGAAACATGATCGTGATCAACAACTGAAAGAAATATTTCATTTCCGTCAACCCGCAAATAATCTGCCCGCATGCTATCCGTCTTCGAATTTGGGTCTTTTTTTATGCCAGGGGAATTGACGAACTCATTCCATCTTTTCCAGTTACGCAGGTCCGAAATATTATTCATGATTTTATCTTCCGAACTGTTGATCTGCACCATCCGGGTAACAGAAACAGTAGAAGGAAACAATGCAAACAGGAATAGTATAATCAGAGACAAAATAACGATGCTGCCGATAACAAGTCTCAAATGAATAAATTTAAGATGGCTATTCCCATTTAAAAGTTTTTATCGCAACCGCATATATAACAATCCCCCACAATATGAGTATACTGATCTGTTTGCCGCAATCCGTAAGAGAAGCACCTTCAAAAGCCACATTTCGCATGGCATCATTTAATTGTTTCAATGGAAGGATTTCACAAAAACCCTGCAGCCATTTGGGAAAGGCCTGGGTGGAAAAAAATGTTCCTCCGAGCAAAAACTGTGGCAATGTAAATATATTGGCAAACGGAGGAATAGAGCTTTCATTTTTTGCCACGCTGCTGATGATAAATCCAAATCCCATAAACACAACCAGCCCGAGGAAACTAAGAACCAGCATTTCTAATAATGTAGCCAGTCCGTTCACAAGAGTAAAGTGAAAGAAAAAATATCCGGCCAGGATAATTACAACAGACGTCATCATCTGAAAAAGTGCTCTGCTCAGGCCTTCTCCAAATACAATATTCTTTCGATTGATCGGAGTAGCATAAAATCTTTTTAACACCAGCGTTTGACGGAGATTGAAAAACACAAAAGCTACTCCAAAAACAGCCGCACTTAGCAGGGAAAAGCCCAGCATGCCAGGTAATATAAAATCGATCATAGTATATTCCCTTCCAGGCACTTCGGGTAATTCCTGTACACTGATGATTTTAAACTGATCCGGAATCTTCCTGTCCTCAATTATCATGATGGTTTGTGCCAATGCCATTTTCAGAATTGGAAACTGATCGGCAGAAGCGGAAGACGTTTGTGTCTTAATTTTATATTGGGTGAACCCTGCCGGTGACTGGGAAGAGTCTAACGATACAATCGCTGCAATTCTTCCCTTGACCAGTTCCTTTTGCATCGTAAGGCTGTCCTTCTCTTCCTTTATTTTAACGACTCCGGAGGCCTGGAGGGCACCAATTACATAATTATTGCTATCCGATGGATTTTTCAACGCAATGGAAACAGATGTTCCCCCGCCACCTATAAAACCGAAAACCAAAATAAATATAAGGGGAAATCCGAGACTGAAAATAACAGCCGAAGGACTCCTGAATATGGCTCTTAAACTGGCTCTGGAAATGGCCAGCATAGCGCGGAACTGACTATAGGATTGGCTCATATACGTTGTTTGATCTAGGGAATCAGGCTGAATTCAAAAGGCAGTCTGGCCTGCGGTACTCCTGACATCGATTGATAGTCCGACATTGTCTGGTACCATTTTACACCTTGTTCTCCAAGATCTTCCCGGATTGCTTTTGCTTTTACTGATTGCGTATAATTATTGAGCAGCAGGTCCAGAAAATTTTCCGGTTCCGGATATTCACGCAAACGGTAAGTTTTCAATTTAGCCATTCCTGCGGCACAATCCAGGGCATCCTGCACCCCGCCGATCCTGTCAATCAGTCCTAACTCCAACGCTTTTTCTCCGCTCCAGATTCTACCCTGCCCTATGCTATCGATATAAGAGATGCTTTTGTTTCTGCCGGAAGCAACCCGTATAGTGAAATCATGATAAATAGAATCTACATCATTCTGAATAAATTTTTTCTGCATATCCGTCAGAGGCTGAACCATGCTGAGCGCATCCGGCTGCTTTGCTGTATGCACCCCGTCGAATGTGATGCCCAGTTTATTTTTGAAAAAACTTTGTGTATTAAACAACATGCTGAACACGCCGATAGATCCGGTAATCGTCATCGGGTCGGCAAATATACTATCCGCGTTGCATGACAGATAATAACCACCTGAAGCGGAAACATCACCAAAACTTAATACGACCGGTTTTGCAGCTTTGGCTAATGTGAGTTCCCTCCACAAATTTTCACTTACAAGGGCAGAGCCTCCCCCCGAATTGATACGCAGCACAATGGCTTTTACTTCATTGTCAAGTCTTGCTTTTCGAATGAAATACCGGTAGATATCCTGTCCGATTTCTCTCTGACTGTTTTTTCCACCTACAATATCTCCTTCGGCATAAATCAGCACGATCTTATCCGTACCGGTATTAATAAATTTCGGCTTTTCTGATTCATAATATTTTCCAAGTGGTATAAAATTGATACTGGTGATTGAACTGGCGTTTAACTTCACTGCCATTTCTTCCATCACCTGGTCATTATATTTTACGTCATCCACGAGTTTATACTGAACAGCATCCGATGCAGACTGAACCAGTTGCTGGTCCACACACCGTCTCAGGATCAAACTATCCTGGTTACGTGCTGCTGCCGTCTGATCCAGTATATGATTAAATATGTCACCTAAAATTTCAGTCAGTTGCAAACGGTTCGCGTCACTCATTTTATCTGACCGCAAAGGTTCGGTGGCGCTTTTAAATTTACCGGCATAAAATATTTCAGGCTGAATTTCAAGTTTATCCAGGCCACCTTTCAAGTACGGGCTCACACTGGTAAGTCCTTTCCATTCCACGCCACCTTTTGGATTGCAGTAAATCCTGTCTGAAATATTGGCAACATAATAAGCCTTCATGGATATTACATCTCCGAAAGCGTAAATAAATTTTTTCGATTTCTTGAAATCCAGCAGTGCGTTGCGGATTTCCTCTGAACTGCCAAGACCGTTTGCATTTGCAGAGGCTTTGATGTATATACCTTTTATGGAACTGTCAGATTTCGCATACCGGATCAAACGGATCACATCATAAATACCGGGTGTATTGTAACGGCTCTCGCTAAAGCCTGCCAGCGCATCCACAACGGGTTTCTCACCAAACGTTTCACTCAGGTCCAGCACCAGAACGGCATTGGAACCGGTTTCCACTTTCGGCTTGCTGGCAATACCCCCTATAAAGCCTGCAAGAAAGAAGAAAATAACGACAACAAAAACTACCAGGGCAAGAAAACTGGCGAAAAATATTTTAAAAAAGCTGCGCATGCTCTTTCTGTTTAATTGATTTTAAAATTAAAGATATTTGAACCGCAATAAACTATTCATACATGAACAAAGCTTATCTGCTGACAGGTGGTAATGAAGGTGACAGATACCTGAACATGCAGCAGGCGCGGACAAATATAGAACATATTTGCGGTCAGCTTTTACAAGTTTCATCATTGTACGAAACCGCTCCCTGGGGGAACACTGACCAGGCAGATTTTCTTAATCAGGTATTGCTGATTGAAACAACATGGAGCCCGGGAGAACTGTTAAGAGCCCTTCTTCAAATCGAAGAAAAGGGAGGAAGAATCAGAACGGTAAAGAATGCACCACGGACAATCGACATCGATATCCTTTTTTATGGCCGGTTGGTGATCGAAGAATCAGGTCTGAGCATCCCTCATCCAAGGATTGCCGACCGCCGTTTCGTATTGGAACCACTGAATGAAATTTCACCTGAATTTGAACATCCTGTTTTGCATAAAACCATACATCAGCTTTTGCTGGAATGTACTGATGAATTGGCGGTAAAAAAAATCAGATGAGTCGATTTTAACCAACCGGATTCCGGATATTTACAGTGCATGAATTATCATTTTATTGCAGTGGAAGGAAACATTGGCGCAGGAAAGACCACGCTTGCCCATCTGCTGGCACGTCATTTTAATTCACGTCTCATACTGGAGGCCTTCGCAGAAAATCCGTTTTTACCCAAATTTTACGAGAATCCGAAACAATATGCATTCCCTCTGGAATTGTTTTTTATGGCCGAACGCTATAAACAGCTGAAAGAACTCGTTCATACCAAAGATCTTTTTCAAAGGATAACCATATCTGACTATGTGTTTTCTAAATGCCTGCTCTTTGCCAAAGTAAATCTGCCGGATGAAGAATTTCACCTGTATCAGAAACTTTTCGACATTATTTATCAGCAACTTGTTCAGCCAGACCTGCTGATTTATCTGCACGCACCGGTACAGCAATTGCAAAAAAATATACGTAAGAGAAACCGTCCTTACGAACAATCCATTCCGGACGATTATCTTTTTAAACTTCAGGAAACTTATACCAGCTATATCAAACAGCATGGCATCAAAACGCTGTTCATTGACGCAACGAACGCTGACTTTCTTGGCAACGAAAAACATTTCCAGGTAATATTGGATGCGCTGGAAAAAGATTATGAGCCGGGTCATCATTATTTTACATTACCCTGATCTGGTTTTTTAACTTTGTATGGCATGACAATGGTTCAAAATCGCCCCTCGCCACTGGAAGCATTACGGATCCCTCAATTCAGAAATCTGGTTATCGGTCGGTTTATTTTCATCATGGGACTGCGGATGATGAGCACACTGGTTGGCTGGTGGATTTATAACCTGACCAATGCACCGCTGGCCATCGGCATTGTCGGACTTTCCGAATTCATACCTGCTGTATCCCTGGCGCTTTACGCCGGCCATATCATAGATATCAGCGAAAAACGAAAAATGATGCTGATGGGCGTAGGACTCTATGCGATGGCTGCATTACTCTTACTTTGCCTGTCATTCAGTTACGATACGGCACATATAAAAGCCCATTGGGTAGCCGCAGTGATTTATATCATCATATTCGGAACGGGTATTGTAAGATCATTTACCGGGCCTATTTTTAATGTGATGCTGGCACAGGTGGTACCAAAAGCAAAATTACAAAATGCTATAACCTGGAATACCGGTGTTTTTCTTTCCGCATCTATTACGGGGCACGCCATGGGTGGCTTTTTAATTGCCGGACTGGGAAATTCCGGTACACTGATTGTGATAGTTCTGCTTGTGTCCCTGGCTTTTATTATCCTGACTTCTTTAAAAAGAATTCCGCCGCTAAATGAAAGGGGTGAAAAGAAAACCTGGGACAGTGTAAAAGAAGGTTTGGCCTTTGTATTCAAAACAAAGGAATTGCTGGGTGCTGTTTCACTGGATTTATTTGCAGTTCTTTTTGGTGGAGCGACCGCGCTGATTCCGGTGTATGCGCGGGATATCCTGAAAGTAGGTGCGCGGGGCTTCGGTTTTTTAAACGGCGCATCAGATATGGGAGCCGTGTGTATCGTTATTCTGCTGACGGTTTTCCCGTTCAGAAAAAGTCAGGGCAGGAAACTGCTCCTGGCCGTTGCAGGATTTGGAACCTGTATTATCGTTTTTGGAATATCTAAAATATTCTGGCTATCCTTCGCAGTATTGCTGCTAAGCGGTGTGCTGGACGGAATCAGCGTCGTGACCAGGGGAACCATCATGCAATTAAAAACACCTGACAATATGCGGGGACGTGTACTCAGCGTCAATTCCATGTTCATCAATTCAAGTAATGAGCTTGGACAATTTGAAAGTGGTATTGCAGCACGCATCCTGGGCGTCGTTCCTTCCGTAGTTTTTGGAGGATGTATGACCCTGCTTGTTGTTTTAACCACCTGGTTTAAAGCGCCCAGTCTGAGAAAAATGGAATATTAGATTGATTAACTTTAAATAAACTTCTGATATGAATCGCAGATTCTTTGTTAAGAACGCGGGCATTGGTTTTGGGGCCATACCTCTGTTACGAAAGGACTGGTTAGGCCAGTTTATCCAGGAAAATCCTTATAAAATGAAAATGCTCCGAAATGACGTTGGCGTTTTTACGGAAAAAGGCGGCACTATCGCCTATTATATCTCTAAAAATAATATTGCTGTGGTAGATGCCGAATTCCCTGAACAATCCCGCCACCTGATTGATGCTTTGCAAAAGGATCCGGGCAAACCCTTCGAGATCCTGATCAATACACACCACCATGGCGATCATACATCGGGAAATATTTCATTTAAAGGTATCGTTACACATGTAGCTGCACATACAAATTCATTGCTGAACCAGCAAAAAGTGGCCAGGGAAAAAAATACCGAAGACCAGCAATTATATCCGGATATCACTTATGGCGATACCTGGGAGTACAAGAAAATGAAAGAAAATATTAAAACCTATTATTGGGGCCCGGCTCACACGAATGGCGACAGTGTAATTTTTTTCCCGCACGCCAATATAGCCCATGTAGGTGATCTCGTTTTTAACCGCCGCTGGGCATTTATAGACCGGTCTGCAGGCGCTTCCGTAAAAAACTGGATCGTCGTTCTTGATAAAATCCAGGCACAGTTTGACAATGATACCCTGTTTGTATTCGGACATGCTTTTGATCCGGAAAAAATAACCGGCAATAAGGCCGATATAAAAGCCATGCAGGATTATCTTAAGAACCTGCTGGCATTCGTGAACAGTCAAATTAAAGCCGGAAAAACAAAGGAGGAGATTGTGAAGGCGACATCCATTCCCGGTGTAACCGAATGGCAGGGTGATGGTATCGAACGCGGTTTAGAAGCGGCTTATGATGAAGAAATACAGAATATCATGTAAGTTTTTCCAAAAGACCTTCCATAACGGAAACCACGATTGGACAGAAAGTACTGTTTTTTATAGTAAGCTGGGGTCTTTTTAAAATAACATCTTCATCTGTATAGGGGAATCTTTTGCAATCTGACGGTCTGTCTTCATAGATGCCGCACGTGTTATCAGATTCCAAAAACGGACAGGGCGTTGAAATGGCAACATAATCCCCCTCATCATCATAAGCGAGGTATTTTTCAATGAAGGCGGTTTCTTTCATTCCCTTAACCCTGGAAATTCGTTTGATATCAGGGCCCTTAAAGCGGGGAGAATAACCCTTACAACACCGGGCGCATTTCAAACAATCGATATTTTCAAAGGCTCTGTCATGGAGATCAGGAATTACTTTTAACACTTCCTTTTTATTTGCCTTCGCCAGGAAATTTTTATACTGTTTCTGGTGCTCAACGGAAATTTTTTCCCAGCTCTCAAGTGTAACCTTTGACTGTGCATCCATATAAACCACAAGTTATAAAATTGATTGTTTCATATTACCTTTGCGCATCTTTTGATCCATACATCCCCTGATATGAATTTATTTGAGAAACAGGCCGCTGAATTTTCACGCAGACATATTGGTTCCAACGAGTCAGAAACCCGTCAAATGCTTGCCACTGTTGGCGCAAAATCACTGGAAGATCTGATTGACAAGGCTCTTCCCGCAAGCATCCGGGATCAAAAACCTCTGCGCGTCACAGAAGCGGTCAGCGAAGCCGCTTATCTCGAATTAATTCATAATGTTGCATCCAGGAATCTTGTTTTTAAGAACTATATCGGTTATGGATATTTTGAAACAATCGTTCCCAGCGTTATCCTCAGAAATGTTTTCGAGAACCCGGGATGGTACACACAGTACACGCCGTATCAGGCTGAAATATCCCAGGGCCGCCTGGAAAGTCTGTTGAATTTCCAAACCATGGTCAGCGATCTGACCGCTCTTCCATTGGCTAATGCCTCCCTGCTGGATGAAGGCACAGCGGCAGCTGAAGCCATGATTATGTTTTTTAACCAAAAAAATAAGGATCACCAGCATGTTGGTGTACCTAAATTTTTTGTTGATCAGGCAATTTTCAGACAGACTCTGGATTTACTCGCTACACGTGCCGAACCTTTGGATATTGTGCTGGTGACCGGCGACTACTCAAAAGCCGAAATAGACGAGACGTATTTCGGCGCGATTGTTCAGTATCCAAACTCGGAAGGAAATATTCCGGACTATAGAAATTTTATCAGAAAGGTTCAGCACGCCGGTGGCTATGTCGCTATGGCCACAGATCTGCTGGCTCTGACACTGCTGGTTCCTCCAGGCGAACTGGGGGCCGATGTGGCTATTGGCTCCGCGCAACGTTTTGGTGTACCGATTGGTTTTGGAGGACCTCATGCTGCATTTTTTGCAGCAAAAGAAGATTTTAAACGAGCCATACCCGGAAGGATCATTGGAGTGAGTGTAGACGCTCAAAATAACCGCGCCCTGCGAATGGCCCTTCAAACACGTGAACAACATATCAAAAGAGAAAAAGCAACTTCGAATATTTGCACGGCCCAGGCCCTGCTGGCCAATATGGCTGCTATGTACGCAGTTTACCACGGTCCGCAGGGATTGAAAGATATTGCTACGAGGATAAATATTCTCACCTGCGCTTTATCGAATGGTCTGCGGGAACTGGGGTTTGAAATATCTCATGAAAATTTCTTTGATACTATACAGGTAATAATTGAAAAAACCGAAAAACTTCGCCAGCTCGCCGAAGACCGTAAGATGAATTTCTTTTATGACGGAAAAAGTGCCGTGCGTATCTCCGTTGGCGAGAACAGCACGCAACGGGATATTCTGGATATCCTTTCGGTGTTTTCTGAATATTTGGAAAAGGACGAGGCATCCATTATTTTCGATTACGACCGGCATGAAAAAAATATTCCTGTCGAACTGAACAGGAGTTCTCCTTTCCTGACACATCCGGTTTTTAATACTCATCATAGCGAAACAGAAATGATGCGATACTTGAAGAGTCTGGAGAACAAGGACCTTTCATTAAATACTTCGATGATCCCCCTGGGTTCATGTACGATGAAACTTAATGCTGCCAGTGAATTGGTTCCTGTAAGCTGGCCGCGATTCAGTAAGATACATCCCTTCGCACCTGAATTCCAATGGAAGGGTTATCAGCAAATAATCCTCGAGCTTGAATCATGGTTGAGTATCATCACCGGATTTGCGGCAACCTCGCTGCAGCCAAATAGCGGTGCCCAGGGAGAATATGCCGGCCTGCTGGCGATACGTTCTTACCATGCGGCCCATGGTCAGCAACACCGTCAGATGATGCTGATTCCGATATCAGCCCATGGAACCAACCCCGCGAGTGCGGTGATGGCCGGCATGAAAGTAGTTGTTGTTAGAAGTGATGAAGATGGACATATCGACATTCAGGACCTGAAAGAAAAAGCGGTCGCACATAAATCAGAATTAGCCGGACTAATGGTAACCTATCCTTCCACCCACGGTGTTTTTGAAGAAGGTATAAAAGAAATTTGTCAGATCATTCATGACAACGGCGGATTGGTTTATATGGATGGAGCGAATATGAATGCGCAGGTGGGATTAACCAGTCCGGGATATATCGGGGCCGATGTTTGTCATCTGAACCTGCATAAAACATTTGCAATTCCACACGGTGGCGGAGGTCCAGGGATGGGCCCGATCTGTGTGAACGAGAAACTGAAAGATCATTTGCCGCGACATTGGACCGATCCGGCAACGAAAGGTACGGGTGCGGTTAGTGCTGCCCGTTATGGATCTGCAAGCATCCTGCTCATCAGTTACGCTTATATCAAGATGCTGGGCTCACACGGCATCCGGCAGGCCACCGCTTATGCCATCCTGAATGCAAATTATATGAAGAGCCGGCTTGAATCGTACTATCCGATTTTATATACAGGTTCAAACAATACCTGTGCGCACGAATTCATCGTTGACCTCCGGCCATTTAAAACCCAGGCTGGGATTGAAGCAGAAGATGTTGCAAAGAGACTGATGGATTATGGATTTCATGCGCCCACGCTGAGCTTTCCGGTACCTGGTACCATAATGATCGAACCAACTGAAAGCGAAGACAAAGCTGAACTTGACCGGTTTTGTGATGCGATGATTGCTATATACTACGAAATTCAGGACATTTTTTCGGGTAAAATGGATAAAACCGATAACCCTTTAAAAAATGCGCCGCATACGCAGAGAATCATTACTGCGGATGAATGGAATCATAGCTATGGCCGCGAGAAAGCAGCATTCCCGTTGCCTTATACAAGGTCAAACAAATTCTGGCCCTCCATCGGCCGTGTAAATAACACGTATGGAGACAGGCACCTGATTTGTACATGCGAACCCGTGTCCAGCTACGACACTGAATTCGTATCAGGATCATGATTGTAATCAGTTTAGTTCGTGGAAAGTGAATTTACACTTCCAGTCTTCCAGTCTTCCAGACTTCCACACTTGAA
>Ga0206929_1202_pt1 | contig 13069 bp, 7 predicted proteins | sample Alteio_BWOrgHeat_19_FD_152929 | JGI IMG/M metagenome (GOLD analysis project Ga0206929, IMG submission 152929) | Enriched cells from forest soil in Barre Woods Harvard Forest LTER site, Petersham, Massachusetts, United States -... | ecosystem: Environmental > Terrestrial > Soil > Temperate forest > O...
TATCATGTTTAGTTGACGGTTGATCCCCCACGTGCGGGAACGGTTGACGGTTGACCGAGAAATATCCGTTAATAATTAATATTTAATAATTAATAATTATAAAGTTTTAAGCTTTGGGCCAATTCATACAGACCGTTTCCTTTCGCAAGGGTATTCAGCAGTAGAGCAATCCTTTCTTCTCCGATCAGCGAAGCCCATTCAAAAGGACCAAAAGGATACCCGGTTCCCAGTTTCATCGCAAGATCAATTTCTTCCTTCGTGCTGATACCGGCTTCCCAGGTAAAGTAAGCTTCATTGATGACCATGGCTACAATACGCGCGGAAATAAATCCGGGTTCGTCTTTTACAAAGATCATCTGATCGCCGAATAATTTTTCTGCTCTTGCCCGCATTCCTTCGTTCGCCGAAGCTTCCAGGCAATTCCCCTTCAGAAATCCGGGCCATCCGTTGATGCGAATAAATTCCGGATGAATCCGGTCAAGTGTTTCCACCACCGAAGACAGCAACACGGGTTTGGGAAGCAGGGTCGCCAGTTTCGTGATCCTTTCGCGGGAATACTCGAAACTCAGGTCTATGAATGCATCGGCGATATGATTCGACCACAAAGAAATATTTTCAGAAAAAAGCACTTCATGATTCCGGAAAAAGGCGGACGAGGCGATTTCTTTTTTCTGCAGATCGCTGGCAAGAACGGCAAGGATCATGGTTCCGTTCTTTAGGTGGCTGAAACAAATTGTTTTAAAAAGCGCAGATCATTTTGTGAATACAGGCGCAGGTCGTTGATGCGGTATTTCAGCTGGCAGATTCTTTCAATACCCATTCCGAAGGCAAATCCCGTGTATTTATTTGGATCGATGCCGAAGTTCTGCAGCATTTTCGGATGCACCATCCCGCTGCCGAGGATCTCGACCCAGCCGGTATGTTTACAGACATTGCAGCCCGTGCCGCCGCAGATCAGGCAGCTGATATCCATTTCAGCACTGGGTTCCGTGAACGGAAAATAGGACGGACGAAAGCGGATCTTCACGCTCTTTCCAAACATTTCCTGTACAAAAAAATAGAGTGTCTGTTTCAGATCGGCGAAAGAAACATTCTCATCCACATACAATCCTTCACACTGCGTAAAAAAACAATGCGCACGCGCGCTGATGGTTTCATTTCTGTACACACGGCCCGGACAGATGATCCGGATGGGCGGTTTTTGTTTCTCCATCACCCTCGCCTGCACGCTGCTGGTATGGGTTCGCAGGAGCCAGTCCGGATTTTTATGTATATAAAATGTGTCCTGCATATCCCGCGCCGGATGGTCGGCGGGGAGGTTGAGCGCAGTGAAATTATGCCAGTCATCTTCAATCTCGGGACCTTCCGCTACAGAAAATCCAAGACGGCCGAAGATTTGTACGATGCGATTTTTTACGATGCTAATCGGATGTCTTGTTCCCACCGGAATCGGATCACCTGGCAAGGACCAATCCATTTGGTTGGCGTTAGGCGTTAGGCGTTGGGCGTTAGGCTTTGCTTCTTCATATTTTGATTCGGCGAGTTGTTTGAATTCATTGAGAATTTGTCCGAATTCTTTTTTCCTGTCCGCCGGAACCTGTTTCATTTCCTGGAAAAGATTTTTCACGATGCCTTTGGTTCCCAGAAAACGGATACGGTATGTTTCGGCATCTTCGGCTCCCCTGATTTCCGTACTGATGATTTCCTTCCGGTAGCTGTCCAATTTTTCCAGTAATTCTTCCATGCCGCAAAGATAAAAGGAAAAACAAGTGTAAGTTTGTTTCAAATCGCTGTACATGTTGTATAGTCTGCATATCCTTGACTACCTCGACCCGGTAAGTATCCGGGAGATTTCCAATGATGAAGAATATAAAGACGGACAAGTTGGAAAATATATCCAGGTTTATGAAGAAGAGTTTCCCGACCTCTTACAATCTGACCTTGTCCTGATCGGATGCCGGGAAGAAAGAGGAGCCCGCCGGGCCAGAACCCTGCTGAACGGCCCCGACATGATCCGCCGCCAGTTTTACCAGCTCTACCACTGGCATAGCGATATCCGGCTGGTGGACGTAGGCAACATCAAACCCGGAGCCACGCTGGCAGATACCTATGCTGCACTCCGGACCGTCATGAATGAACTGATCGGACTCGGGAAAACTGTAATCATTTTAGGAGGTTCACACGACCTGACCCTGGCACAGTACCAGAGTTATGTAAGCCGTAAAAAACTGATAGAAGTCACCTGCGTGGATGCGCTCATTGACATCCAGATCGACTCCACCCTGAAGAGCGAAAATTTCCTGATGGAGCTGTTAACGGATGAACCGAATTATATTCATCATTACAATCACATCGCTTTCCAGAGTTACTATGTTCATCCGAGAATGCTGGAGACGATGGACAAACTGCGGTTTGATTGTTTCCGTGTAGGTAAGGTAAAAGAAATCATAGATGAGATGGAGCCCGTGCTGCGTAATTCCAATATGCTGAGTTTTGACGTCTGTTCTATCGCCCATGCCTATGCGCCTTCCAATGCATTATCTCCCAACGGACTTTCCGGTGATGAAGCCTGCGCCATCATGCGGTTCGCGGGTCTGAGCCCCAATATCAACAGCATCGGCATCTATGGATATATTCCGGAAAATGACGAGCAGGAACTGACGGCCAAACAGATTTCGCAGATGCTCTGGTATGTGGTGGATGGAAGAAATAAAGGTCTGCGTGAAGCCAGCCTGAACGAAAAAGAATATTTCGTCGAATATCATACCGCCTTCGCCGAAGTTCAGACGGTATTCCTGCAGAGCAAAAGGACCAGTCGCTGGTGGATGCAACTGCCCGACCAGAAATATATCGCCTGTTCCTATCAGGACTATCTCCAGGCAAGCAGCAATGAAGTTCCCGAAAGGTGGCTGAGGGCGCAGGAACGTTGAACGCTGAACGCCGAACGCCTAACGCCTAACGCCTAACGCCCTTGTCCGCCGAATCCCGCGTTTCGCGGGAGAAGGCGGATAAAGCCTAAAGCCCAGGCCTAACGCTTAACGCCCAACGCTTAACACCTTATGGTTTGAAAATCCGATTAAATATTTATACAATTCATTTGAAATTCGTTCATTTAAAAATTGCGTTCGGCGTTCAGCGTTGCGCGTTAGGCGTTACTCGTTACGCGTTAGGCGTTCAGCGTTGGGCGTTAAGCCTTGCAATAGCGCTGACGATATCTGGTCCCGCAAATGCACAATCGGCCATCAACGAAAACGGTCCGCTTCAGCACTTGCTGGGAAGTAAAGAACTCGAATCTGCGCACGTCGGTATTTATATATACGATGATTCATCAAAAAAAATCATTGCGGATTATCAGAGTGATAAATATTTTGTTCCTGCCAGTAACACAAAATTGTTCTCATTGTATGCCGGGATGAAATACCTGGGGGATTCGCTGGAAGGATTGGCATATTTGTCAAATGATACTTCCATTTTAATATGGCCCACCGGTGACCCTAGCCTGTTGCATCCTGATTTCCAATCTCAGCCCGTCATTGATTTCCTGAAAAAAACAAATAAGAAGATTTATTTCATAGATGGCGGATGGAAAGAAACGCCACTGGGTCCGGGCTGGTCCTGGGATGACTATAATGATGACTATTCCGTGGAACGCAGCCAGTTCCCGCTTTACGGAAATTTCATTCGCTGGACCCAGCAAAAATCTACAACCCGGAGTAATCCTGCCTTTGAAGCATCAGCGACCGTTTTCAGCTCTCCTGAAATCGCCTGGAAAGTGCGATTCAGTCCTGATAGCCTCCCACGTACATTCCTGGTAAGGAGAGCGATCGATTCAAATGTTTTTAACATCCGGCTTGGAAATGAAAACGAAATACAGCAACAGGATGTACCCTTTATCACAAATAACCTGGGTGCGGCCATTGATCTGCTTCCCGATACGATCGGAAAACCGGTGTATATTTCCAATCATTGGGTGAACATGAATTTCTACAAAAATTCACCTAATTCTATTCAAAACTTACCAAAAACAGGACGCCCGGTCTGGACTGAATTTGCCCCTCCCAAACCAGTTTATTCGAGACCCGTAGATTCCGTTTTTATTCCGATGATGTACCGAAGTGATAATTTCTTCGCAGAGCAGACCCTGCTAATGGTAAGTAACCAGATGTTAGGATACATGAAGGATGATTCCATCATCAACCGTTTGTTAAATGCTGCTTTATCAGATCTTCCACAAAAACCCTCCTGGGTGGACGGCAGTGGTCTGAGCCGGTACAATTTATTTACGCCACAGGATTTTGTGACGCTGCTCATTAAATTCAAAAATGAATTCGGGATGGACCGGATGAAAAAGATTCTGCCAACGGGAGGAACGGGAACTTTGAAAAATTCCTATCGCGCAGACAGTGGATATGTTTTTGCCAAGACCGGATCCATGACCGGAGTCATCTGCATCAGCGGTTATATCTACACCACAAAGAAACATTTACTTGAATTTTCAATCCTGGTAAACAATGAAAATGGCGGTGGTTCCGCGATCCGGCATGAAGTGGAAAACTATGTTGAATATTTGAGGAGGAATAACTAAGACTTGTCTGCCGAAGCGTTAGCATAGGCGGATGACCGTTTTCCACTCTCACACTCTCACACTCTCACACTCTCACACTTGCTTAAGTTTTTCTCCCAAATATCTTCTCCAAATAATCTCTCTTGAATTCGACAAATACCGGTTTGCCATTGGGCGCTGCATTGGGTTGCAGGCAGCGGAAAAGACTTTCAGTGAGTCCGCGCATTTCGGTTTCAGATAAAACAGTGCCCGGTTTCACGGCCTGCTGCCAGGCCAGGGAGCGGATCATTTTTTCCTGAAGGGAATCTATTTTTTCACTGCCTGAGTGTTTGCAGTGCTCCAGTAAATTCTCAATTACTTTTTTTGCATTCCCCTCTTCATGTCCCGCGGGAACACCCTGTATAATAAAACTGTCTTTTCCGAATGGTTCGATGGCATAACCCAGGGCCTGCAGGCCGGTTAATAGTTCCTGAAGCATCACCGCATCAGAAGTAGAAAGACTTAGTGTAACAGGGAATAAGCCTTGTTGTGTTGCCAGCGGTTTGCCATTCAGGGCCAGCATCATTTTTTCGTACAGAACCCGCTCGTGCGCAGCCTGCTGATGAATAAGCAAAAAACCGCCGTTGGTTTCACACACGATATAAGTATTCTGAAACTGACTCAGCTTCAACTCCTGGTCACCAAACAGCGGATCTGCTGAGAAACGCGCATATAGAGATTGGAAAGAAGCAGGATAGATGGTTGACCCCGCATTTGCTGGAGAAGGCGGGTTGGCGGTTGATTCATCTGGCGCGACTTCTTCATTTCCCAAGATAAATCCCGTTGTTTTATCAACTACGGTACCCGCGACGGAAGCGGCGAAATTTTCATCTTCCATTTCCCTGTTTCTCCAGTGTAGCAGTTCACTGTTGTCTGACGGTTCTATAAAATGCGCCTGATTTTTCCTCGTAAACGTTTTGAACAGGCTGGTAGATTCAATTTCTGCTTTTTCTTCATCTGAAAAAGGTTTGCTCACCGCATCGAGTTGCTGAATGGCGGGATCCAGATCAAAATCCAGGCTGGGCGTGATACTGAACTGGGCCAGTGCGTGTTTCACTGCCGCCTGAACAAAAGCATAAACAATTTTCTCGTCTTCAAATTTGATCTCCTGCTTGGTAGGATGCACATTGATATCCACCCGTGAAGGATCGATTTCAATAAATAAAACATAGAGTGGAAAACTGTCGCCCGGTATCATTTGCTGAAAAGCGGTCATGACCGCATGATTCAGGTAGGCACTCCGGATAAAACGATTGTTCACAAAAAAATACTGGTCGCCCCGGGTGCGTTTGGCAGTATCGGGCTTACCCACAAATCCTGTGATGTTCAGATAGTCCGTATTCTCCTGAACGGAAACGAGCCTCGACGTATAATGCGCACCCAGAATCTGTACGATCCGTTGTTTCAGCGTTCCTTTTTCCAGGTGAAAAATCTCCTGCCCGTTGCTGATCAGTATAAAACCTGTATCCGGAAAAGAAAGAGCCACGCGAATGAATTCATCCACGATATGGCGCATTTCGGCCGCATTGCTTTTCAGAAAATTCCTGCGGGCGGGCACATTGAAAAAAAGATTTTTCATCGCAATGCTGCTGCCGTTTGGAAATGCAACGGGCTCCTGTTTCTTTACAAAACTGTTGTCGATTTCAATTAAAGTACCACTCTCATCAACCGCCCTTTTTGTTTTGAGTTCTACCTGCGCAACGGCTGCAATGGATGCCAGCGCTTCACCCCGGAAACCCATGGTGCGGATCCGGAACAGGTCCTCAATATTCCGGATCTTGGACGTGGCATGACGTTCAAACGCCATCCTGGCATCGGTAACACTCATGCCCCGGCCATTGTCGATGACCTGGACCAGGGCCTTTCCTGCGTCCTGAACTATCAGCTTTACCTGTGTTGCACCGGCATCGATGGCATTTTCCATCAGCTCTTTCACGGCGCTGGCAGGCCGTTGGATCACTTCCCCCGCGGCGATCTGGTTGGCAATATTATCTGGTAAAAGTTCTATCAGATCATTCATCACAGAACAGGTTGACTGGGCAATTTAGTGGAAAAAAGTTCATTTTACTTCGTAGGTTTACGCGTAGAACGTGGATCGTGGATCGTGGATCGTTGACCGTTGAGGGGGCGTTAATAATTAATCATTAATAATTAATAATTACCGAAGGCATTAAGCGTTAAGCTTTAAGCGTTAAGCCTATGAAAAATGTCTTGCTCCCTGTTTTAGTCGTCTTTTCCATTTCCCTGCGTGCTCAATATAATGTAAACCTGCCGGCAAACCACTGGGTGGATTCCGTATTTAATACCCTGACGGATACCCAGAAAATAGCACAACTGATGGTGGTCCGGCTATCGTCAATAGACGGGGCCACGGGCAAAATTACCTTTTACGACCAGCAGGTCGAAGCCGATATTCGTCGTTTTAATATTGGCGGCATCTGTTTGTTCCAGGGAGGTCCCAAACAACAGGCCGCCTTCATCAATCATTTTCAACAGATTGCGCAGACTCCGGTGCTGGTTTCCATAGATGCGGAAAACGGACTGGGCATGCGGATAGACAGTGTCGGCGGTCTTCCACGGCAAATGATGCTGGGCGCCGTGCAGGACCCGCAACTCATATATCAGTATGGAAAAACGGTGGCAGACCAGTGTAAGCGCATGGGTATCCAGGTGGATTATGCGCCGGTGGTGGATGTGAATAACAATCCCGACAATCCCGTTATCAACGACCGCTCTTTTGGAGAAGATCCACGCCGGGTCGCAGAACTCGGCATCCAGTATATGAAGGGCCTGCAGGATAATGGCGTACTGGCCACAGCCAAACATTTTCCAGGGCATGGCGACGTATCGGTGGATTCACATCTGGATCTTCCGGTTATTAATAAGAGCCGGAGAGAACTCGACACCCTCGAGCTGTATCCCTTTAAAAAAATATTTGAAGCCGGCATCGGTGGCGTCATGATCGGCCATCTGTATGTTCCGGCCATAGACTCCCGTGAACATCGCGCCACTTCGATTTCCATCAACACCGTCACCGGCCTGCTTCGCAAGCAGCTTCAGTTTAAAGGACTGAGTTTTACCGATGCACTGGAAATGAAAGGCGTCAGTAAATATTTTCCCGATGGAGATGCATCCGTGGAATCCCTGATCGCAGGGAATGATATGCTTTGTCTGCCGGGAGATGTGCAGCTGAGCATGGGTAAAATATTCAAAGCCATCAAGGAGAAAAAACTGAAGTGGAAAGATCTGAATATGCGTGTGAAAAAAGTGCTGACAGCAAAATATCAACTGGGTCTGTCGGACATTCAACCCATCGACACGGCACATATCGTAGAAGATTTAAACAAAGATGTGCCGGACCTCTATCGGAATGTCGCCAAACAGGCCATCACACTGGTGCGCAGAAATGACCGGCCCTTTCCCGGTCCGCCGGCAAAACGGGTCGCCTATATTGGATTTGGATTGACGGCTGACAATGCATTCAGCAAACGCATGCGCGATGATTTTAATGCGAACACATATTATTTCGATTATGGGCTGGACAGCGTGAAAGCAGCCGCAGCCTTTGAACTGCTGCGAAACCGTTATGATATGATAGTGATCGGGCTGCATAATATCAACCGGTTTCCAGCGCATGATTTCGGAATCAGCGCTGCAGCCCTGCAGCTCATGCAAAAACTGGATCATCAGCCGGGAGCTGTCACATTTGTTTTCGGCAATCCTTATGTACTCAGATATGTTTGCGACGCTTCCGTACTGATGGAGTGCTATGATGACAATGACATAACACAGGCCGTTGCGGCAGATTGGTTAAACGGAAAATTTCAGGCGAAGGGTCGATTGCCGGTATCGGTATGCAACGGACTCAAAGCCGGATTTGGAATTAGTTTTTTCCGCGGAGCCCTTCCGGAAGCGCCGCCGGAATCCGCGGGACTCAGTATGGAAAAATTATTAAAAATCGATTCAATCTGCAAACGGGCCATCGCTATGCAGGCAGCCCCCGGATGTGTTGTCCTGGTGGCAAAGAATGGCCAGGTTGTTTATGAAAAAGCGTTTGGCACGATGGAATACAATAAAGTGGAACCGGTATATCCCGAAACAATTTACGATCTGGCGTCTGTGACTAAAGTTTGCGCAACGACCATTTCCGTCATGAAATTATATGATGAAGGAAAACTGGACCTGCACAAAACACTGGGCGACTACCTTCCCTGGGTCAGGGGAACGGATAAGGACAGTCTGAAGATCTGGGATATCATGCTGCACCAGGCCGGGCTGAAAGACTATATCAAATTTTATGCGGAAACGCTTTCAAAAGATAAGGACGGAGCACCACTGCCCGCTTATTATACTTCCATCGCCGACAGTACGCACACGATTCGTGTAGCAAACAATCTCTTTATACGAGACGACTGGGAGGATACGATGTACAGTAGAATTCTCACAAGCAAACTGGGACCCGCCGGAAAATATGTGTACAGTGATAACGATTTTATTTTCATGGGCAAGATTGTTGAGGCGCTGAGCGGACAAACCCTGGACCAGTATGCTTATACAAATTTTTATATGCCGATGGGTTTATCCACCACAGGATTTAAACCCTGGAAGCGGTTTCCGTTGAACCGCATTGCGCCGACCGAACAGGAAGTTGCATTCAGGCGGCAGCTCTTGCGCGGCGACGTGCACGATCCGGGCGCAGCGATGTTTGGCGAGGTATCCGGACATGCCGGCTTATTCAGTGATGCCTATGACCTGGCCGTGATCATGCAGATGCTGCTGAACGGAGGAACGATCGGGGGACATCAATACATAAAAAAAGAAACCGTAGAATATTTTACGGCTTATCACAGTGATATCAGCCGCCGGGGCCTTGGCTTCGACAAACCGGAAAAGGACAATGCGACGAGAAGAGAACCTTATCCCTGTGCATCCGCCTCGCCGTTAACATTCGGTCATACGGGATTTACCGGAACCTGTATCTGGGTGGATCCCGCCCGGCAACTCGTTTTCATCTTTCTTTCCAACCGTGTAAATCCGCAGGAAAGCAGCCGGCTTTCCTCTTTGAACGTTCGGGGGAATATTATGGAGGATGTTTACAAGGCGATGCAGTGATGGTTACGGCTTTGCCCGCCGAAGCTTTAGCAAAGGCGGGTTGACAGATGACCGTGAATCGTGAATCGTGGATCGTAGATCGTAGATCGATAAACGATTAGCCAACCTCGGATCGTGGACCGGACACCCGCCGTTCAATACCGTACAGTTGCCTGCTTCACTATCTTATTTAAAAAATTGATTTACAACAGCCTATCTATTTGGCATTTTGGTTGATCATTTCCTCGCCAGTCAAACGATCAAACAGTCATCGGTCATCGGTCATCGGTCATAATTGCTAAAGCTTAAATCAAAAGCCATGTTGTTCAATCAAATCAAATCGGCTTTCAGAAATTTATTGAGATATAAAAACTACAGTCTTTTTAATATCGCCGGACTGGCCGCGGGCATCGCCGTATGCATACTGATCGCCGTGATCATACGCTTTGAGACGAGCTTTGATGATTTTCATAAGAATAAGAATCAACTCTATAGGGTGTTGATGGAATATCATCACCCGGGAGAGAATGGCATATTTTATGGAGCCGCAGCTCCGTTTCCGTTACCCAGTATGATTAAAAAAGATCTGCCTGATATCAAAAAATCTTCGGGTGTCTTTTCATTCGGTAATGATCAGATTTTAGTGTTGGATCAAAATGGCAAAGTTGTTAAAAGATTCAAAGAGAATAAAGGGATGTTTGCCGTGGAACCCGAATTCTTCGACATGTTTGATTTCAAATGGCTGGCGGGCAATTCCAGAAGCTCATTATCAGATAAGAACTCTGCGGTTCTTACAAAAGAAATCGCGGAAAAATATTTTGGAGACTGGAGAAATGCATTGGGAAAAACAATCAAACTGGATAATCGACTACTTGTGAAAGTGACGGGTGTATTGGAAAATGTTCCTGCCAATACGGATTTCCAATTTAAGATTGTGCTGCCATATGCTGTACTCGGTTTAGATAAAAGCACAGACTGGGGAAGTTCTTCAGATAGTCATGGTATGTATTTGATGCTCCCCCCCGGATCGACCGCCGCAACTTTTGATCCGAGACTCAGAGCAGAATTTAAGAAATACAGACCTGCGGATGACAAGGATGAAATTGTTGTGCAGTCACTGAGCGAAATTCACTATTATGATGCGCACAGTCATACCCAGAATTTCCTGGGAAGAACCATTGCAAAATCTTCGCTGAGGATTTTATGGATGATAGCAGCATTTATACTCATCATCGCCTGCGTTAATTTCATCAATCTCGCCACCGCGCAGGCAGTCAACCGTGCGAAGGAAGTCGGCGTCCGAAAAGTACTTGGGTCTGGGAAATGGCAGCTCAGGATGCATTTTCTTGCTGAAACATTTTTACTCGTGCTGATATCTGTTTTCCTTGCTATGATCATTGCTGCCTTTGCCATTCCGCGTGTTGGCAAAATTCTTGACATGCCATTGTCTTTGAATGCCATGTATAGTAAAGAAATGATTTTGTTTTTCCTGGCTCTTTTATTTTTTGTAACACTATCCGCCGGATTTTATCCATCCGTATTACTCTCAGGTTTCAATCCGATAGAAGCGTTAAAAAGCAGACTCAGTATAAAAAGCAACAAGGGGATTTCTCTGCGCCGCAGCCTGGTTGTTTTTCAATTTATTATTGCGCAGGGTCTTATTATTTGTACGATCATCATGCTCCTGCAGATGAATTATTTCAACAGGCAATCTATGGGATTCGACAAGGATAATATTGTGGATATTACATTTCCTGGTGACAGTGCATCGAATTCCAAAATAGATTATTTAAATGCCAGCCTGCACCGGATTCCAGGTGTAAAAAATGTAAGTTTCAATTCACAACCACCGGCAACAGATGATAACAACTGGTACGATTTTAAATATGATCATGCCCTAAAATACAATGAGCAATATTCCATTATGAAATTTGTCGATCCCGCTTACTTTCAGACGTTTGGCCTGACGCTGGTGGCGGGTAGAAATTTTAGCTCCGATACGGCGCACGAAGTAATAATTAATGAAAGAATGTTACAGGAACTGGAAACGAAGAACCCGGAAGATGTAATAAATAAGCAGATAGATATTCACGACCTGGTGGGTCCGATTGTCGGTGTGGTGAAAAATTTCAATTCCACCGGCTTTAAAGACAAGTATTCACGTGTTTTATTTGCTCCAAAAAGACGGTACTATCAGCATGTTGGAGTAAAACTGAGCTCCGGTGAAAGTTTTGAAGCCATTAAAAGCATTGAAAATTTATGGAATAAGACTTTTCCCGACTATGTATTTGAGTATCATTTCATGGATGAAGCAGTTGCAAATTTTTATAAGCAGGAAAATCAGCTTGCGCAACTCTATAAAATATTTGCGGCCATTGCAATTTTTCTCGGATGTCTCGGTCTATATGGACTCGCTTCCTATATGGCGGCACAGCGGATCAAGGAAGTCGGGATTCGAAAGGTTCTTGGCGCATCCATCGTAAGTATAGTTTATTTATTTTCAAAAGAATTTGTCGTACTGATCTCAATAGCATTCCTGATCGCTTCGCCCCTTGCATGGTATTTCATGCATAACTGGCTGCAGGATTATGCGTTTCGTATCCATATCGGCTGGTGGATATTTGTTATGGGAGGCCTGATTTGCATCATCATCGCATTGGCTACGGTAAGTTATCGTGCGATCCGCGCGGCGGTTGTTAATCCGGTTACCAGCCTGCGGTCGGAATAAAAACGCTTAACGCCCAACGCTTAACGCTTAACGCAGAACGCCTAACGCCTAACGCTTAGCGCCCTTGTCCCGCCGTATGCGGAATGACGCCTAATGAGGTGAATAGAATAACTCATAACCCCATACCTCAGTACACTGCTTTGTTTGAATTTTATCTATTTTCGGGGTTCCTTGTCCAACAAGTCATACATAAAACAGCTGGATGGTCTCCGTTTCATTGCAGTGGCTTTTGTTATGGCGGGGCACTGGGTTTCCGGCAACACGTGGAGGCCATTCTTTGAATATCTTTCCGGCTGCGGTGTTAATTTATTCTTTACTCTGAGTGGCTTTCTAATTACACAAATTCTAATTGTTAACCGGGAGAATGAAAGCAAAGGACCTCTATTCAAACAATTCTATATTAGAAGGTTTTTACGGATTTTCCCGCTTTATTATTTTGTGTTATTTGTAGGTTGCGTGATAAATATCCCAACCGCCAGGAATAGTTTTCTCTGGCTTGTTACATATACAGGAAATATAGTTTCCAGTTTTCATCCTGGAATATTGGGTTATATGGGGCATTTCTGGACACTGGCCGTGGAAGAACAATTTTATGTTTTTTTTCCAATGTTTGTCCTGCTGCCCAGGAAATTTAATGTTAAAAGTTG
>Ga0206929_1203_pt1 | contig 13053 bp, 11 predicted proteins | sample Alteio_BWOrgHeat_19_FD_152929 | JGI IMG/M metagenome (GOLD analysis project Ga0206929, IMG submission 152929) | Enriched cells from forest soil in Barre Woods Harvard Forest LTER site, Petersham, Massachusetts, United States -... | ecosystem: Environmental > Terrestrial > Soil > Temperate forest >...
CTTGTCCTGCCTGCTGATGGCAACAGAACTCATAGCAAGCGTTGCGTTCACGGCATAATCCAGTAGGTTGAGTCCTTCAAATGCCATTTTCATTGCCCTTCCCTTATCGACAATACAATAGACCTGCTGGCTTTTTTCATCCATATAATTATTAATCATCAACCGGCCGCCCGTCCTTCCCGTCGCTTTCCAGTTGATGCTCCGGATATCGTCGCCGCTAACATATTCCCGTATTTGCTCAAATTCCATACTATGACCGGTTTTCCGGACTTGTTTATATCCGGCATTTCCCGGATCTGTAATATGGGCCATGAATTCGAACTGACGCAGTTTGAGGTAACCCGGAAATACTTTTACAGATTTTTTTTCAGAAAAAGTTTTTCGACGTAAAATCAGTTGAAGTGGTGACTTGATAAATATATGAAGGTCACCAAAAAAAAATTCTCCCCTCTCTTTTGGTATAATACTGTAATTCAACACCGTTTTTTCTTCCGGCTCCATTGCGACATGCAAAGTAAAATTCCGGATCTGCCAGGCTTCGGGAAACTCATCCAGCAGCTGCAGGCGGCACCTGTATGGATATTTGTTCAGGATATGCCAGTGTACGGTATTTTCATCACCATTACTGAGCCTGTCCGGAAGGATCCGCTGTGCAGACAGCGGATTCCGCTTCGCAAATAGTACAGCCCAGTCCAGCACGACGGCTAGTATAAACAGTATCAGGCATAATATCGCCACATTAAATAAGAAAGGAATTCCATAGGAGAGTACGAAAATTAATATGATGGCTGCCATGAAACGGTAGAACCGTTTTCCAAAAAACAAAGAGCCCCAAATTTGTCTGATAACTTCCATCTTACCTTGGAATTTCCAATGATTGAACGATCTGATTTATCACATCATCCGGCGTGCCGCCCTCCATTTCCTTTTCCGGCGAAAGCACCAGGCGGTGGCGCAATACGGCAGGTGTCACATACAAAATATCTTCCGGAACAACAAAATCCCTTCCTCTCATGGCCGCGATTGCTTTGGCGGACTGCAGAATGCCGATGGAAGCACGGGGCGAAGCGCCCAAATAAATCGATTTATGTTGCCGGGTGGAAGCAACCATGGAAACGATGAAACGAATCAGTTTCTCCTCGACATGAATTCCACTTACAAGCCGGCGAAGATTTTCAACAGTGGAAGCATTCATGACGGCCTGAACCATATCACCCATCGCAGTACCTACATGATTATGATGCCTGGTAACAACGGTCACTTCATCTGCTTCACTTGGATAATCGATTTTAATTTTGAAAAGAAACCGGTCTAACTGGGCTTCGGGTAAATGATATGTGCCTTCCTGTTCAATCGGATTTTGAGTGGCGATCACCAGAAAAGGCTGGTTCATGGTCATCGTTTGCCCGTCGACTGTTATCTGTCTTTCTTCCATTACTTCAAATAATGCCGCCTGTGTCTTTGCAGGCGCGCGGTTTATTTCATCTATTAAAACAATGTTACTGAAGATGGGCCCCGGGCGGAATTGAAACAACATTTCTCTCGGATTAAAAATGGAAGACCCGATTACGTCGCCCGGCATCAGGTCTGGCGTAAACTGAATCCGCGAAAAGCCGACATCAATTGTACGGCTAAGCAATTTGGCAGTAAGGGTTTTAGCTACACCGGGAACACCTTCTAAAAGGATATGGCCATCCGCCAGGATGCCGGCAATCAGCAATTCGATCATCTGATCCTGCCCCACGATCACTTTCCCTATTTCAGATTTTAATCTGTTCAGGGTTTCCTTGAATTCCTGTAAAGGGGTTCTCTCGCCGAATAAATTTTCGTCCATTATGATACCGGTTTAGTGAATTGACTGATTTGCTGGTGAAGTTCCATTAATTCCTGATCAGATAAATCCGGATTTAACCTCGCTTCATGAATTAATTGTATCACGTGCATGATTTCATTTACAGGCCGCCCGGTACGAAAAGCGAGTTTATGGGCGAACTCATCATTCAGCATGGAAGTGGACAGGTTGTATGCCGATCGGATATGTTCAAGAAATGTGGCAACCATTTTCACTGCAAGGTTTTGGTTATTTTTCTGTTGGAAATACACGCGGCCTATCGTTTTTACAAAGTCCTCAGAAGCGTTTCGCAAGGCAGGAATGATCGTAATCGGCCGCTGTTTGCGTTTGGATTCTACCAGGAATAGGATTAAAAATAAAAGCAGGGTCAGCCAGAATGCCCATCTCAGGGACCGTTTGCCGAGTATAAAACGCAGGGCGGAAAAATGATCCGTCTCTCTCGAATACCTGAAGTAATCTGACCATTCTACAACGGTAGTACGGGCCGGCATGTAAGACAGTGCGAGATCATAATACGATTTATTCAAACCATGTAATAAAAAGAAATTGCTGAACAAAAAAGGATTCAGGTGAATAAAAATAGCTCCTCCATGCGCATAAGAGATACGAATAAAATCCGGGTTGCCGCTCATGTCTTTTCCAAGAACCATTGTATATCCGGTGTCCAGTTCTTCAAAATAGGAGTCGTATGAATAACCCGGATAGTTATACGCTTCCCATTTCCTGCTAATGGGATTCAGCAGACTCACGTCGGTACTGTCCCCGCTTCCATAAAAAATCAGATTCCTTTTCAAATGCAGCATGCCCATGACCGTATCTCCAAATGAAAGTGCAGAAATAAAAACCTGATTTTCCCCCGTCGCTGCAAACCGGATAATAGACCGCATATCCTCAGGTTCAGGTGCAAACCGGGGAGTCAGGATAATCAGCGCCCGTGGGGTATCGTCATAATTTTCTCCCCGGAATAATGCCGGAAAGCGATTGCTCGTATGTATATCGGCAGAGGGAAAAATAAAAGAAAGGTTGTCGTATGCATATGCCGTTCCGTACGGAATCTTGTCCATGCGCCAAAGGCTGACACGCCTGTCAAGTTTTTTTTGATTTCTGAACGAGCATCCCGGGCTTGCCCAAACGAGTATTAAAAAAATATATCTCAGGATATTTTTCAGACAGAAAGATTTTGTTGGAAATACTCAAATTTGTTTTTCAAATCATCATATAATTCCTGTTTTGGAAGAAAGCCGCCGTAAAAAATATATTCATAGGCCATGGACAAATACCTGAATTCGCCCGCCAGGGGATGGTTACCCAAAGCGCGGCCAATTTCCGCATTTGTAGAAGAATCATGTATGGTAATCCCGCTTCTTTCCCGCACTGTCTGAATCAATCTGAGATACATAAAACGGACGGCCAGGCGATAATCGCCCGCTTCCTGAAACTTTCTGATAGCTGCATCGTAATCCGTCTCTTCGTCGGCCAGATTTTCTGTCGCTTCAGTATGGGATTGAATTCCTTTCCGCACAAACCAACTGAAATTATTCTCCAGAACCAAACGATAAATTCCATAGAGAACAAAACTAATTAAACCGATGAAAAAGATCCATCGGAAGCCGGCGCTGGTTAAAAGTCTGTTTAGTAATCCAGGTTCCTGCGGTGCTTGTCTTCTCCAGTATTCAGGGTCATTTGCATATGCGTAGTCCGGATTTTTTAAATACGATTTCGTTTGTCTTTGAGAGACTTCTCGCGTGGACTCTTTTGGCAAATAGCCTGTGTCTTCTTTTGGAATAAGCAGACTGTCCTGGCTGATTTCCTCTACGGCAGAGGAATCCCCGGCGGTTTGGGAACGGGCCGGTTCAACACTCCGGAGAAAAAAAACAATCAGAAAACAAAAAAGATATTTGAACATGGAGATGGTCAGGATTTTACAGTTTGAACCATCTTTTCCTTTTCGCTCAGCCGAATCGGATAAATGATAAAATACCAGACAATAAAACCTGCTGAAGAAATTAAAATGAACAGGCTTAACCAAACGGGCATCTGCGAATAACGTGTCACATAACCTTCCAAAAAAGCCGCTGCTATAAATACCGGTACCAGTCCGATCATCATTTTTACACCATCCGCGGCTCCCCGTTTCAGCGATGGAAGTCTTTTATAGGTACCGGGGAACAACAGGCTTTTTGCCAGCACAATACCGGCCGCCCCTGAAATGATAATGGATGATATTTCAAGGGTTCCATGAATCCATATTACAAGCACGGATTTCCATCCCAGGCCTTTGGAGAAAAAAAAATATTGAAAAGAGCCCAGCATCACGCCATTATTAAAAAGCATCCATATCGTGCCGAGGCCTGCCAGGAGGCCGGTAACAAAGATCATAAATGAAACCTGTACATTATGAACTGCAATCCATAAAAACATGGAAAGTGAATCCTGATTTTTGTATACACCGAAGGGATCACCCTTGGCAATATTCTGTTCCGTCATTTCAACATAGCTGTTTCCCAGCACGCCACGGACGAACTGCTGGTCATTCGCCGCAGAGAATGCCGCAATCAATGCAAAAAACAAAAAAAAGAGAAATGAATACAGCAGTTCGCGATGATATTTTCTTATAACAAGGGGTAATTCCCTCTTCCAGAATCTGGTAATTCTGGACGACTCTTCCTTTTTATTTTTATATATGCCGAGATAAATACCGGAGGCGAGTTTGTTAAGATATGCAGTGACCTTACTTTGCGGATAGAATGTCTTGGCATATCCGAGATCATTAACGAGTTCAGTGAATCGTTCGGCCATTTCATCAGGATCCGTTGTAGGTTCATACTGATAAATTTTCCACTTTGCAATATTCTGCTGGATGAATTGACCTTCACGCACAAAAACAGTACATTTATTGCTAAATATAAAAAATAAAAAATCAAAGTCAGGGGAAGATTCCGCCGATAGGAATCCGCCTTAAATACTATGCTAAGCGTCAAACTGGATACCGGTTTTAATATTGAAGTTGATTTCCCGATCAGCCCGTTTCACCGCCGCATGTTTGCATATTGCATCGATGCACTGGTGATGTACCTATATATATTGTTATTTAACAAGATCATTGAATTTTTGCCACAAAAAACCATTTCGGAAAAGCAGTGGGAAATGATCCTGATTGGTTTGCCCCTATTTATTTATTATCCGTCGATGGAAATCCTTACAAACGGACAAACGATCGGAAAAAGAATCATGGGTATCCGCGTGATCACACTGGAAGGCGGACAGGCTTCCATCAGTCAATATATTTTACGCTGGATGTTCAGGCTGGCCGATTTCCCGATCTGGATTTTTTTTGCCATTTATGGCGGAGAACTGCCATGGTACAGTAGTATTTTGGTATTTTCAGGAATTGCATGTGTGATCATTTCCGGGAAGTCCCAGCGTATCGGTGATCTGGTAGCAGGCACGATCGTTATTTTCACGCGGTCGAAAACTTCATGGCAGGATACGGTTTTTACAGAAGTAGAAGTCGGCTATAAACCCCGCTATCCGCAGGTAATGCAGATGAGTGATAAAGATTTGAATTCACTCAAATTGATCATTGACACCGTCAAGAAAAATAATAACCACGAGCTGGCCTTCCGTATTGCAGAAAGAATCAAATGGAAGCTGAATATGCAGGGAGATCAGGATTCACTGGATTTCCTGGAAAACCTGCTTAAAGATTATAATTATTATTCAACCCACTAAAACTGACTAACGGTGTCCGAGCATAGCACCTATCACAGCTGCGATGATGATAAGGGCATATAATGAAATAACAATGATCGCCATTACACCATGAAACTTAAAAAAAGATTTAAGATTTTTAAATGATTCTGTCAGCAAAACCTGATCATTGCCTACAAGGGCTTTGCGAATTTTCGAAGAAAAATTGAACAGATAAAGCGTAGGAAAAAATAACAGCAAAGCGACAAGGAGGTAAACAACGGTAAAAAAAGCGCCGCCGAAAATACCCGTTGTACCATACAGAGTGGACATCATTCCGGACATATAAGTGCCCAGGAAAAGAGCCCCGAGTGCCGTTAAACCACAGAGTATAAAACCGAGGATTGACAAAAACCGTGTCCACCGGGCCGCTTCACCTAAAAAATTTAAGCCGGGCTGATCAATTTGCAGATCGAACATGTTTGGGTTGCTGGTTGATTCCATGGGAGTAATTTTGATTAAGAGAGGTAGTTCCGCTTATAAATAAAAGAAAAATCCGGCATTAAACAAAGAAATAAAATCCTTCCGGATCAAACCTTAGTGTCTGCAGCTTATCATCAAAAATGAGATTCCGGAGAAAGCAGGACGATTCAATAGGCTCTGGCAAAAAGTACCCGTTCCCTGCTGGGTTTGCCGCTATAAATACAGAATCCTTCTTCGGCAGGATTATTTAAAGGAATACAGCGGATGGTTGCTTTTAGTTTTTCCTTGATAGCATCTTCTGTTTCCGCTGTTCCGTCCCAATGCGCGGATATGAATCCTCCTTTTTCATCGAGCAAGCGCACAAATTCATCCCATTTGTCAGCGCGGGTAATATGCGTGTCCCGGTACAACAGTGCTTTCTGATACATAGTATCCTGAATAACCACAAGAAGTTTTTCCAGTCTGTTCACAAGACCATCTTCCGGGAAACTCATTTTTTCTTTTGTATCCCGTCTCGCAATTTCCACAGTATGATTGTCAAGGTCCCGCAAACCAAGCGCCAGCCTGACCGGAACACCTTTCTTTTCGTACTCGGCAAATTTCCATCCGGGTCTGTTATTGTCGTTATTGTCAAACTTCACACGGATGCCTGCTTTTTTGAGTGCAACAGCTATTTCTTTTCCTTTGGCATCGAGTAATTCCTTTTTTTCTTCACCCTTATAAATCGGGACGATAACGACCTGGATGGGAGCTATGCGGGGTGGCAGTATCAGTCCGTCATCATCACTGTGGGCCATCACCAAAGCGCCTACCAGCCTTGTGCTGACGCCCCAGCTGGTTGCCCAGACATAATCCAGTTTGTTCTGCCTGTCTGAAAACTTCACATCAAATGCCCTGGCAAAATTCTGACCCAGAAAATGCGATGTACCTGCCTGTAACGCTTTCCCGTCCTGCATCAGGGCTTCAATACAATAAGTGTCTATTGCACCTGCAAAACGTTCACTGGGTGTCTTAACTCCCCGGATGACCGGCACAGCCATATAATTTTCAACAAAATCCGCATATACCGTTAACATAAGCCGGGCTTCCGCGACGGCTTCATCTGAGTTGGCATGTGCGGTATGACCTTCCTGCCAGAGAAATTCAGTCGTCCTCAGGAAGAGCCTTGTACGCATCTCCCAACGCACTACATTGGCCCACTGATTGATCAGTAAGGGAAGGTCACGATATGACTGAATCCAGGTTTTATACGTATTCCAGATAATGGTTTCGCTTGTTGGGCGAACGATGAGTTCTTCCTCCAGTTTTGCTTCCGGGTCAACGATTATACCCCCTCCGTCGGGATCATTCTTCAGCCTGTAATGTGTAACAACAGCACATTCTTTTGCAAATCCCTCCACGTGTGCGGCCTCTCTGCTCAAAAAACTTTTTGGTATGAACAAAGGGAAATAGGCGTTTTCGTGGCCGGTATCCTTGAACATTCTGTCCAGCTGATCCCGCATTTGTTCCCAAAGGGCGAACCCATAAGGTTTTATGACCATGCAGCCCCGGACCGCAGAATAATCTGCTAATCCGCCCTTAATAACCAGGTCATTGTACCACTGGGCATAGTCTTCTTGCCGGCTTGTGATTTCTTTGCTCATATAGGGTAATTCTAACCGGGCTTGATCCAGCTCATTTTAACAGTTTTCCCCGGTATTTTTCTTATGTAGAGCCTGATAAATTTCGTAATTTTGTTAAAGCGCTCAAAAGTAGTAACTTAAGATTGAAATTTCTAAAAGCTTTCGCCATGAAACGTACCTATACCCTCTTATTAGCTGCATTGGGACTGTTATCACTTAACAGCTGTTCCGTTTTAAAAAGTAACCCCACTCCGGATGACGTTTATTATTCGCCCGGTGTGCCTGCGAATCAGGCAGCCGCTGTACAAAACAGCAATTCGGATTATTACAGCACACCGAATGAAAATTATGTAAAAATGCGCGTGCAGGATCCTGAACGCTGGTCCTATTTTGATGATTACAATTACGATTATTACGGTGGTGGTTTTTATTCTCCCTACGCATACGGTCCCGGCCTAGGATTGAGCATTGGTTTTGGCACCGGCTTCTATAGTCCCTGGTATGGCGGATTTGGCTATTACAGTCCATTGAGTTTTTATAATAGTTATTATGCCTGGAACAGTTTTTACAATCCCTATTATGGTGGTGTGGTTGTGATAAATGGAAAAAATACGACTACGCCGAGTTATACCAGGATGAGTAATTTCAATCCCTCTGCATATCAGGGCAGGTTTTACAATTCCAGACCTTCCACGGGCACCAATTTTTCCAATAATTCACAGAATAATTCAAACAACTTCAACAGATCATTCAATAGCCGTCCCAATTTTTCCAATCCTTCTATGCGTACTTCTCCTTCCAATTTCAGCAGTGGCGGAGGTGGAGGAGGTGGTGGTATGCGCGGCGGTGGTTTTTCGCGGCCTGGCAGGTAATCTTTGAGCGATCATGAAACGTTTCCTAATTCTGTGCCTTTCCCTGTTATTTATTTTTTCCCTTCAGGCACAGCTTCCTGAAGATGCATTGCGTATGTCATATGTTAACCCTTCGGGCACGGCGCGTGAGCAGGCAATCGGTGGTGCTATGGGATCTCTTGGTGGCGATATTTCTGCCAATTATGTAAATCCTGCGGGGCTTGCTTTTTACAAAACAGATGAAGTGGTATTCAGTCCGGGATGGGCATTTGGCGCCTCCCATACCGGGTATCTCACCAACAATATGAAGAGCCCTTCTGTCAATCAATTTCTCTTATCCACTTCCGGATTTGTAATAGGAATGCCCAATGATCAGGATAAAAATACAGCATTCAGTATTGCAGTAAACCAGAGCGCGGATTTTAACGGCCATATTGTTTACCAGGGCAAGAATAGTTATTCTTCGGCTGCAGAAGCTTACGCCGAAGAATTTAATGCATCCGGACTGAGCATTGATGAAGCCCTGACGAATCCGGGTATATCCTACGGTACCCGCATGGCGCTTTACACTTACCTGATTGATACTTCACAGGGAGGATTGGGACCGACCGTCGTTCAACCGGTCAATGTGCTCAATGCGGGAGGTCTTTTAGGACAGCGCACGGATATTACGACTTCAGGAGGCGTTACTGAAATAACCCTCGGACTGGCTGGCGCAACGCATGACAAATGGTATTACGGTGCATCCATTGGGATTCCCATCATGAATTACCGGCGTACCCTGCAATACACTGAAACAGATCTCAGCGGCAATACAAATAATAATTTTGCTTCCTATACGTATACTGAATCCTATTCATCCGGTGGCGTCGGAGTCAATGCCAGACTGGGTGCGATATTCAGACCGAACCTGAACTGGCGCATTGGTCTTGCCATCCATACACCATCCGCATATTCCATTACCGATCATCTCTCCGGAGCCATGGTAACCAATACAGAAGGATATCATGGAACAGACTCTATAAAATCTGGCACCCTGGATGCAGCAGCCAACGCGGGCAACAGCCTGGACTATGATCTGTATACGGCCTGGCATTTTCTCGCAAGCGGTTCCTATATTTTTCCGGGCGAAGTAACACAGGGAAAAATGGGATTTATAACAGCAGATATCGAATACGTTACTAACAAGAGTTCGAGTTTTAGTCTGCCGGCAGATGATAACGGGAATATTCCGGACAACAGTTATTACGCACCACTCAATAACACGATCAAATCTTTTTATACCAACAACTTTAATTTCAGATTGGGGGGAGAGTATAAAGCAGATGAAATAGCCTTCCGCCTGGGAGGATCTTATTCAACAAATCCATATTCTTCTCCCGATTTAAAATCAAACCGGATAACGGTCGGCGGCGGACTTGGCTACCGGAAGAAAGGAATTTTTATTGATCTCACCTATGTTGAATCCATCCTGCAGGACGTGAACTTCCCCTATTCACTTTCAGAAAAGGACAATGTTTATTCTACCGTTAAACAATATACAGGAAACCTGATCCTGACCATTGGCATCAAACTTTGAGCGATGTGTAAATTTCAAGGATCTTATTTAAAAAATCGTCCTCCAGCCAGATCATGTTTTGATTTTTATTCAACCAAGTCATTTGGCGTTTGGCATAATGCCTGCTGTTTTGTTTAATGTGGGAAATACTTTCCTCTATCCTGTTTTTCCCCTGAAAGAAATCAAACAATTCCGTATATCCTACTGTCTGCAATGCATTCAGGTGCTGAAAAGGACGAAGAGAAGCCACTTCTTCCAGGAGTCCGGATTCCATCATGTGGTCTACCCGTTCATTTATTCTTGTATACAATTCTTTTCTTGGAATACGGATTCCAAATTCCAGAATACGGAAGGGCCTTTGTTTTTTTTGTTGTTTCCGGAAAGAAAGGATGGACCGTCCCGTACTTTGTTTTATTTCCAGTGCACGCATCATACGCTGTGGGTTGGCAGTTTCTCCGGATGAATAATACAGCGGATCTGAAAGGCGGATTGTTTCAATCAGCCAGCTTAAACCCTGTACACTATAATTTTCCAGAATTTCTTTTCGGATGCCTTCATCCACAACAGGAATTTCATCCAGTCCGTCGCGAAACGCTTTGATATATAAACCGGTTCCACCGCTCATAATGACCGTATCCTGAACAGAAAAAATCTCATCGCACCATTTCATCGCCAGTGATTCAAACATGGAGGCATTCACTTCTTCATGAATTGAATGGGAATTGATGAAGAAATGTTTCACCTCCGTGAGTTGCACCGGGCTTGGTTTGGCCACGCCGATATTCAGTTCACGGAAACACTGGCGGCTGTCGGCTGATATTACCGATGTATTAAAATGCCGGCCCAGCTCCATAGCCAGCTCCGTTTTACCGGAGGCTGTGGGGCCAGTAATAATGATTATTGTTTTGGGAGACATTATTCGAGTGCGGCATCCTCTTCAGGTCCGATTTCCTCTTCTGCATCCAGGTCGCCCGTTTCTTCGCCTACTTCGCTGAATCCTTCTGCACTTTTGTTCAGATCGTATTTTTCTTCCACTTCAGCCAGCTTATCTCCAATAAGACCCCGCGTGCCGTATTGGGAAGGCCCGATACTTTCCGATTTTACAACAGCAGGATATTCCAGTTTACTGTTTTCTTCTCTGGATACATGTATGAGTTCAACAAGAAAATACCAGTTCTTTACAAAATCGTACAGATAAACAAATTTCTGGTTTGGATCCTTAATTTCCGAACCGATTGTCGTTTCTTTCATCAGCAAAGGCACCACCTTATATTCCTTGTCATATTTTTCCAGCGATATTTCTCTTCCACGCTGCCAATGGTCGTTGCTGCGGAAAAAAGTGGCCTGGTGTTTACTGTCAAATTCATAGGCTTTTAAAATAACCTGATGCAATTCCAGAAAATGCTGATTTTGCTTCACCAGTACATCCCGGTAAACACTATCATCTTCCTCAAAATATATCCTGAATTTTAATACTGCCATAATGTAACTGGTTAATAAGGTCAAAAATAAACGAAACCATCAAATTCCCAGCCAGCTTATTTTACGGGTGAATCGCCCCCGTTTATTTGCCTGACCGGCCTCAGGTTCATGGCTGCAGCTTTTTCCAGCATAAACCTGTAGGCTGCTTCAAATGAATTCCCGATTTCTCCTTCGAGAATGGCTTCACGTATCATATTTTTCAAATCCCCAACTTTTTTGGAAGGTCCGATGTTAAAGACTTCCATAATCATTTCGCCGGAAACGGGAGGCTGCCAGTTCCGTATCCGATCTTTTTCTTCCACTTCAGAAAGCCTCTTGCGGACAAGCTCAAAATTTTCCAGGTAACGCTTTACCTTCTGTTTATTTTTGGAGGTAATATCTGCTTCACACAGCATCATCAACACATCAATATCATCTCCTGCGTCAAATAACAATCTGCGTATGGCGGAGTCTGTAATATTTTCTTTGGTCAGACCAATTGGCCGCAGATGCAGCTCAACCAGTTTGCGTACAAACCGCATTTTCTCATTCATTGGCAATTTCAGCTGATCAAAAATTTTTGGCACCATGCGGCCTCCGACAACTTCGTGACCGTGAAAAGTCCATCCATGGCCCTGTTCAAATTTTTTGGTTGCCGGCTTACCGATATCGTGTAAAATCGCGGCCCAGCGAAGCCAGAGGTCGTTTGACTTAATAGAAATATGATCCAGCACCTGCAGGGTATGATAAAAATTATCTTTATGACCCAACCCATCGATATATTCCGCACCGGCCAGGTCCGTCATTTTAGGAAAAATAATTTGAAGTAATCCCGATTTGTATAAGAGGTCGAATCCAACGGAAGGCCTGGGAGAAGCAATGATTTTATTCAACTCCTCTGTTATTCTTTCCTGGGAAATAATTCGTATCCTTTCTGCGTCCTGAATGATGGCATTGAATGTTTCCTGATCAATCTGGAATTCAAGTTGGGTCGCAAACCGGATTGCCCGCATCATGCGCAAAGGATCATCACTGAACGTTGTGAGTGGTTCGAGCGGTGTATGAATCCTTTTTTCCTCCAGGTCCCTTAGCCCGTTAAAAGGATCAATCAGCTGACCGTAATTCCCACTGTTCAGGCTTATCGCCAGCGCGTTGATGGTAAAATCACGCCGGTTCTGGTCGTCCTCCAGCGTACCGGGAGTAATTTCGGGCTTGCGTGAAGATGCGCGGTAGCTTTCCCTGCGGGCACCTACAAATTCAACATCCAGCAGCTGTCCGTCCTCCTCCTGAATTTTAAAATGGGCCGTTCCGAAGTTTTTGAAAATGGAAACAACTGGCTTTGGATTGTAAGAGGCCGCCACTTCATTGGCGAGTTCAATGGCATTGCCAATGCAAACAATATCAGCATCACTGGTGGGCCGGCCGATGATTTTATCCCGTACAAAACCGCCAATAACAAAAACCTCTGTCCCCAGCCGGGCAGCAGTTTCCGCGATTCTTTTAAACAACATCAGCTCCGTATTTGAACAGGAAATT
>Ga0206929_1204_pt1 | contig 13003 bp, 10 predicted proteins | sample Alteio_BWOrgHeat_19_FD_152929 | JGI IMG/M metagenome (GOLD analysis project Ga0206929, IMG submission 152929) | Enriched cells from forest soil in Barre Woods Harvard Forest LTER site, Petersham, Massachusetts, United States -... | ecosystem: Environmental > Terrestrial > Soil > Temperate forest >...
TGCAGTTCATTTGGAAGAACCGCTATTTCAACCAGCAGGGGCTGGATTTGACTACCGGTGAAACATTGTCCATAGAGTATCCAGGAGAAGAAAATACGGATCAGGGACCGGATTTTATCAATGCGCGAATACGTATCAACGGGAATTATTGGATTGGCAGCGTGGAACTTCATTTATTTTCTTCCGGATGGTTCAAGCATAGTCACTCAGAAGACGACAACTACCGCAACGTTATCCTGCACGTCGTTTGGAAACAGGACCGGCTTGACATAAAACGGTACATTCCTCAGCTGGAGCTTTGCAAACGGATTCCCAAGCTGATGATGGAAACCTATCAGAGCTGGATGCTGAAACCTGCTTTTATTCCCTGCGAAATATCCGCTTCAAAAACGGAATGCAAAAAATGGGAAAGCTGGGGATCCCGTTTGTTGATCATGCGACTGGACCGGAAGATGCATCATATTCTGGAATCTTTACGGACAAATCAATATCATTGGGAGAAACAGTTGTGGTGGATGGTTGCTGCAAACTTTGGTAGTCCTGTAAACAAAAATGCATTTGAAGCGGTTGTCCGCAGTATTCCTTTTTCACTAATTGCAAAACACCGTCAGCAAAATATTCAGTTGGAAGCCCTGTTCATGGGCCAGGCCAATTTACTGAGAACGGATTACCGTGACCCTTATCCAGTCATGCTAATGAAGGAATTCCTTTTTCTCAGGAAAAAATATGGCCTGAAAAAAATCTATGAACCCGTTCATTTTCTCAGGATGCGACCGGAAAGCTTTCCGGGCATCCGCTTATCACAGCTCGCTTCATTCAGTACGGAAGCAACGGGGCTTTTCGCGTGGACACTGGAATGTGATTCTTTTCTGTCGCTGAAAAAAAAACTGATGGTCAGGGCCGGAGATTACTGGAATAATCACTATGTATTTGATAAAACGACACAATACCGGGAAAAAATGCTGGGTTCCGCCATGTGCAATAACATTATTATCAACAGCGTCATCCCGGTTTTATACACATATGGAAAGATGATTCCCGATCAGGCTGTACTTCAAAAATCAATTGCATGGCTCAGACAAATGCCGGCGGAGCAAAATCGACTTATGGAAGGTTGGAAACAGACGGGTATCTCCGTTAAAAAAGCGGCCGGTTCACAGGCGCTCATCGAATTAAAAAAACAGTTTTGCGACCAGCGCAAATGCCTTGAATGTGAAATTGGAAAACAGCTATTGCAACCCGGCGGGATCAGGGATGACCCTTAGATCGCTTTTTCGACAACGGTCTGCCAGTTAAAATTAACCTGAACATCAATGTCAGGATGAATACTATTTATGACCGGACAGGTTTCGGCCACCAGCTGAAGAATCTTCCGATCCTTTTCAGATAGCTTCAATCCGGTTGGTAAATGAAATGTTAACGAAATGCCGGAAATCCTTCTTGGATCTGACTTCATGGTTTTTTGGATTTCAATTCTTGTACCCTTCAGATCGAGATCCAGATCCCGTGCTTTTATACCCATGATGGTCATCATACAGGAACCTAGTGAAGTTGCTACCAGGTCAGAAGGGGAAAATCGCTCTCCCTTACCATGATTATCAACCGGAGCATCCGTTTCTATACGGGTTCCGGAAGCATTATGCTGAGCAACCGTTCTGAGATCTCCTTCGTAAATAACAGTAGAGGTCATACATTTTTTCATAAATTTACAGCAGTAATTCCTACCATGTCGTTAAAAAACGTATTGTTTCTTTTCTGCCTCGCCCTGATTTCCTTACCGGCCTTAGCCCAGCAATCCACTACTCCGGTTTACAACAATGATCAGAATTCAGCGAAAAGACAGCGGATGAACCAGATGATTAAAATGGATGAGGAAGGTGACCTCATATTTGATCATTATGGATTGTTTGGTTTTAAACTGGCAACGGATGGGTATGGAATTTTTTACGAGCATGGAAAATTTATCAATAATCAGAAAACGCGCACACTGACTTTTGAACTGAATGAAATTAAAGATCCCAAGGACCATAAAGAGGCGGTATCCGGAGATGGCTATACATACAATTATGTATCCGTTGGACGACTGAATAATTTCTATGAGTTAAAAGCTTCCTATGGGCAGCAATTCATGCTGGGTGGAAAGGGAAATAAAAATGGAGTTGCCGTGACTTATCTTTATAGCGGTGGGCTATCCCTGGGCATGCTCAAACAATATGTACTAAATGTTTATCCTGCACAGAGTCTGTTCTCAATCAGAAGTACCTATCCAACCATATTCGACAGTGCCTATATCGTCTATAACGCGCAGGGACTCGGTGGCGGTTGGAACCATCTTATGTTTTCGCCGGGATTAAACGCCAAACTTGCGATGCGTTTCGACTATGGCCGCTACAATACCAATATTGCGGCATTTGAGGCAGGTGTTACCGGTGAATACTATCTTAATCAGATGCCCCTGATGGCCTTTGTACCTTATCATCATTTCTTTTTCAACGCCTATATAAGCATTATGTTCGGCAAACGAAAGTGACAGGCCTATTGTAGATTCTAAATTTCTAAGGCCCGACCAAGACAGAGGATGTTGAAATCTGGTTTCAGGTTTCCTCTTATTCGTCTTAACTTTGTTTCTCAAACTATGCAGGAACTTCCCTTACTTTCTTCCACAGATCATTCTGAATACCGGATTAAGAAGCCGGACTGGCTTCGTGTTAAACTTCCCATCGGAGAGAATTTCAGGCAGGTGCGAAACCTGGTTGATCAGCATAAACTGCATACCATTTGTGAAAGTGGCAACTGCCCGAATATGGGTGAATGCTGGGGCGCGGGAACGGCCACTTTTATGATCCTGGGAAACATATGTACCAGAAGCTGCGGATTCTGTGCCGTAGCGACGGGCAGACCGCTTCCCGTGGATTGGGATGAACCGCAGCGGGTAGCAGAAGCCATTCACCTGATGAAAGTAAAACACGCCGTCATAACTTCTGTTGACCGCGATGAAATAAAGGATGGGGGAAGCATTATCTGGCAGAATACTATTCGTGCTGTAAAATCTTTAAATCCGGATACGACACTCGAAACACTCATCCCCGATTTTAAGGGCGAAGCAGAAAACATAAACCGAATCATGGAAGTAGCCCCGGAAGTTGTTTCACACAACATAGAAACCGTAGAACGACTCACGAAACAAGTCAGGATTCAAGCCAGGTATTGGAGAAGTATGCAAACACTTCAGATCCTGAAGAAAGGTGGTATGCGAACTAAGAGTGGCATTATGCTTGGTCTGGGGGAAAAAAAAGAAGAAGTCATTCAAACCATAAAAGACCTCGCCAATAATGGTGTTGACGTGATCACCATTGGTCAGTATCTCCAGCCGACTAAAAAACATTTACCCGTTGTCCGTTTTGTTCATCCGGATGAATTTGCTGAATTCCGTGAGATCGGCTATGAACTCGGCCTAGACTATGTTGAAAGCGGACCCCTTGTCCGATCTTCATATCACAGCGAAAAGCATGTTTTTGCGGGTTTTGGTCGCAACCAGTGGTTGGCAGAAAGCATAAAGACCAAAGCGTAAAGCCTGAAACTTTCCCTTTTTACCTTCCATCTTACCTTTTCTTTTTAAATAAATAACCCTGGAATCTCTCTGAATTCCAGGGCCTTACATTTATTAGGAAAAGTTCAATTTAATTTGCCGAGAACTTTCATCGGTCACTGATCATAGGTTCCCACACGCGCGTGATCGACCGTCATACCTTTTATGGATGGGGAGGAGGCGGAGGCGGTGCCGGAGCTCCAGGAGGTGTCGGAGGCTGGGCCGGATGAGGTGCCATACAACCCGCGATGAAAATTAGGCATAAGAGCCCGATGATAATTTTCTTCATAAAGTGTGATTTTTAAATGAATGCCAGTTACACTGGCTCATATCAATTTAAAAAATCATGCCATAGAAGGCCTAACGCCTAATGCTCAACGCCTAACGCTTAATATTTAATATCAGGCAATAAAAGAAAAATAATCACACGTAAAGCGTTAGGCGTTAAGCGTTAAGCGTTATCAAGCCATATCCCACACAAGGGCACTGGCGCCAAGAATGGCCGCATCTGATTCCCTGAGATGAGAGACGAGAATCTTTACCCGGTTTTGAAATACCTGTATCAGGTTTGCCTCCATATGTTCGCGGGTTGGCTTGAGTATCAGGTCGCCGGCTTTCGTCAGACCGCCGAATAATATGACTGCCTCCGGACTGGAAAACATCACAAAATTGGCGAGTGCCATGCCCAGGATTTTTCCGGTATAATCAAAAATTTCTCTTGCTACTTTGTCTCCCTGGATGGCTGCATCATATACTTTCCGGGAATCGATGTCCTCCAGCGGAATTTTTCTTAACAGGCTTTCTTCCTGGGTACTTCCCAGTACCTCTTTAGCCGTCAGCATGACACCGGTAGCAGAAGCATAACTTTCCAGCGAACCACGCTTTCCTGTTCCTTCATGGTACCGCCCGTCGGGTATGATGATCGTATGACCGAGTTCACCAGCAAATCCGTCATGACCCAGTATCAGATGTCCGTTCGCCACGATTCCACTGCCCACGCCGGTTCCCAGCGTGATCATGATAAAGTCCTTCATTCCCTGGGCTGCGCCATATGTCATTTCTCCGATGGCTGCAGCATTGGCGTCATTTGTAAGCAGGGTCTGCATTTGAAACTTATCCTGTATGAGCTGGGCGAGGGGAAGAATGCCCTTCCAGGGAAGATTCGGCGCATATTCGACATTTCCGGTATAGTAGTTTCCATTGGGTGCACCCACACCAATGCCACGGATCCTGCCGGAACCTCCGGACGTTTGTATGAGCGACGACAGCTTTTCATACAACTCATCAATAAATGATTCTATCTTTTTGTGTTTTCTGGTCGAAAGATCACCTGTAAACAACACATTCCCGACGCGGTCTACAATTCCAAATTTTGTTCCCGTGCCACCAATGTCAATCCCTACGGCCAGAGCCTCCAGGGATGCCGGTGTTGAAGTTGCTTTAGACATATCAGCAGTTCATTATTTAATGTCCTCCTCCAATCTGTTCATCAAAATTTAGCCCCTGTGATCGCAGTATCGTTTTCATACGGATTGCAAATAACGCAAGTCCGGCAAAACAACCCGCAGCGACCATATAAGACAGATGCATATTTTTTGTAGTATCACCGATCGATCCCTGGAAAGGAGGAATAACCGCACCACCGAGAATCATCATGATCAAAAATGCAGATCCCTGGCTGGTATATTTTCCGAGTCCGGCTACAGACAATGCAAATATACTCGGCCACATCACAGAACAGAATAGTCCGCCGGCCATAAATGCATACACTGAAAAAATGCCATGACTGAATACGCCTATCAGCATGGCCGTTGTAGCGAGCAGCGTCACCGTCAATAAGGTTTTAACAGGTTTTTGCTGACCAAAGAAAAAGGCAAATACGGCGATCGCAACCCACCCCGCATAAGGTATGAGGTTGTCAATATTATTACCGTAAGAATGATTGATAAATAGCACAAATGCAAATGCAACAAATGGGACAACCAGGGTCGCAATTTTTCGCCCGGTCGAGGACAAATTAAACACACTGATCGCGCCCGTCCACCGGCCAATCATCAGACTGCCCCAATACAATGAAATATATTTCGAAATATCCTTGTCCAGTAATCCTGCGTCGGTAAGATATCCGGGCGTTTTTAAAAGGGCTCCGAAATTATTATCAATTGTCACTTCAACTCCTACATAAAGAAATATACCCAGCATACCCAGAATGAGTTGTGGATACTTCATCGCGCCCCAGCCTTCGTGGTTTTTTGATGCGCTGCTGTAAGAAAAGAAAAGAACTGCAAATACGAGCAAGATGGTCAGTCCGGTCAATTCCAGTTTTCCTATACTCGTGTACTGCCCGATAATGATTATTAAAATCATTAACAATGTAAGGGAGACTAAGGATTTTGAGGCTTTGGAAGAGCCTTCAAAAGCAGCGTCATCCTTGCCTTCCGGAAGTTTTGACAAAGCAAAAAATATGGCGACCGCTGCAAAAACCGCCGCTACAATCAGATATAAGGTATTGATATTTGTTACGGTGACGTTTGCAATGGAAGCAGACGGTGTACCGAACAGAAAATAACTCACGATAATCGGGCCGAGTGTTGTTCCCAAAGAATTCACTCCGCCTGCAAGATTCAGACGATGAGTACCTGTTGACGGATCTCCAAGAGCAATTGCAAATGGCTGGGCAGCGGTTTGCTGCAACGAAAATCCAAGTGCAACGATAAAAAATGAACCCAGGATCGCCGGGAAAGAATTAAAATTAGCAGAAGGAATGATTAAAAGCGCTCCGACGACTGAAATAAGCAGCCCCAGTACAATTCCCCGTTTGTATCCTATTTTATTTAATATATCGTAACCCGCCAGGCTTGAAAACAGATAAAGAGATAAAGAACCAATAAAATATGCACCATAAAATGCTGAACCGATCAGCTGGGATTGAAATTGATTCAACTGAAAATGTGTGCGGCAGAAAGGAATGAAGATACTATTTGAAGCAGCAATAAAACCCCAGAAAAAAAACACAATGACTAAAGTGGCTAAGGCTCCTGTATTGGTCGGTTGTTTGGTTTGGCTCATAAGCAGGCAATCGTTTAAATGAGTGTTGAAAGTAGTTAAGTTTTGCCTTGATGAAAAATTTTTTCATATCCGATGAGAATCCCTAAATCCTTCATAAATTGATATTGATTCCGACCTGCTCCTTCAATCATAACTTTATTTCATGGAGATTTTACATGTTTCAGCTGAATGTTATCCGGTTGCAAAAGCCGGCGGGCTGGGAGATGTAGTGGGGGCTTTACCCAAATACCAGACAGCAGCCGGACACATCGCCAAAGTGGTCATGCCCATGTATCGCACAAAATTCCTTTTTAACAACGAATTTGATGTGGTACATAAAGGATATACCAATTTGGGAAACTGGTGGTTTATCTATACAGTAATTAAAGAAAAAAGGAATACGCTTGGATTTGACCTTTACATGGTTGACATCAACGGTCTTCTTGACCGGGATAAAATCTATGGCTACGATGACGATTCAGAACGGTTCATTGCATTTCAGATTTCTGTTGCGGATTGGTTGTCATCCTGGAAACACCATCCGGATGTCGTGCATGTACACGATCACCAGGCCGCATTCATTCCGTTTATATTAAAACATTGTTACCGTTATCAGCACCTACGTGACATTCCCACCATGCTCACCATACATAATGCGGAATACCAGGGCTGGCTGAGCTGGGATAAAAGCTATTATATACCAGCATGGGATACATGGAAATCCGGTTTACTGGAATGGAACAAAACCATCAACGCCCTGGCCTGCGGCATCCGCTGCGCATGGAAAGTAACCACAGTAAGCTGGAGTTATCTGGATGAACTCCGGTGGTCAGCCAATGGACTGGAAGCCCTTTTTGAATTCGAAAAGGGAAAGTGTTATGGCATCCTGAACGGGATCGATACCAGGGTATGGGATCCGGAATCGGACAGCTACCTGGAAAATCATTATAATATTAAATCGAATGCCGCGGGTAAAGCAAAAAATAAAGAAATACTTTGCAACCGGTTCGGGCTGGATATTAAAAAACCATTGATTGCATTTATCGGCAGACTGGTGGGTGAAAAAGGTGCAGATCTGTTACCGCAGGCCATCGGTGACTCATTTTATTATATCGGGAGAAAAATGAATTTCCTGATTCTTGGCAGCGGTGCCCAGTACATCCAGGATAACCTGGAAAGAGTGCGGGTTCTGAGCGAAGGTGATTTTAGTATATTTATTGGTTACGACGAAGCGCTGAGTCATGTTATGTATGCAGGAGCCGATTTTATTTTGATGCCATCCAGGGTGGAGCCCTGCGGATTGAACCAGATGTATGCGATGCGGTATGGAACAGTGCCGGTTGTGCGGGCCACGGGCGGGTTAAAAGACACTGTGAAAGATTTTGGTGATCCGGATGGTTATGGAATCCGATTCTACAATGCCATCGTGGGAGATATCACACATGCTGTCTGGCGGGCTGTTCAAGTATATCAGGAGCCCTTTCAGATGGAAGAACTGAGAAGGAGAATGATGAGACTCGACTTCAGCTGGGAGACCAGCATGCAGCAATATCTCGATCTCTATGCTTCGCTTTAATTGGATTTTTTAAATCAGATTGATATGTCAAAAAAAGTATTAGCAGTTATTTTAGGCGGAGGTGCCGGCACCCGGTTATATCCGTTAACCGCCAGCCGCTCCAAACCAGCCGTTCCGATCGCCGGCAAATACCGGTTGGTGGACATTCCGATTTCAAACTGTCTCAATTCAGGCATCGACCGGATGTTTGTACTCACACAATTCAATTCGGCTTCCCTGAACCGGCATATAAAAAATACGTATCATTTCAGCGCATTCAGCTCGGCATTTGTGGATATCCTCGCTGCTGAACAAACACCGGACAATCCGACCTGGTACCAGGGTACAGCAGATGCCGTGAGACAATGCCTCCGACATCTCGGACCATTTGAAAGTGATTATATCCTGATACTTTCCGGTGACCAGTTATATCAGATGAATTTTATGGACATGCTGAATAATCACATTCAGCAGAAAGCAGAAATTACCATTGCAACCATTCCTGTTGCCGATCGCGAAGCTTCTGAATTCGGCATTTTGAAAAAGGACAACCAGGGATTCATCACTTCCTTCATTGAGAAGCCGAAAAAAGAAGTATTGCATGAATGGACCAGCGATACCGGTCCTGCGATGCAGGGTCAGGGAAGAAATTACCTGGCATCCATGGGGATTTACATATTCAACAGACAACTACTTCAGGACCTGCTTCAAAATGAATATGTCGAAGCAACCGATTTCGGAAAGGAAATTCTTCCACAGTCCATTAACAAGTATAAAGTAGTCAGTTTTCAATATGATGGATACTGGACGGATATCGGAAATATCTACTCTTTCTTTGAAGCCAATCTCGGGCTCACCAAAGAAATTCCTGATTTCAATCTATTCGATAACAAAAATGCGATATATACCCGCGCCCGCATGTTACCGCCTGCAAAAATCAGCGGCACCACACTCGAAAAAACGATCATTGCAGAAGGATGCATCATCAATGCCTCCCGCATCGAAAGCAGTGTGATCGGAATCCGCACGCGGATCGGTATCGGCACCACCATCGTGAGCAGTTACCTGATGGGAATCGATTACTATGAAACCATTGAAGAGATCGCACATGATAAACAGCATGGATTACCCAGCGTAGGCATCGGCGACCGTTGTTATATTCGGAATACCATCGTTGATAAAAATTGCCGCGTCGGTGATGACGTGCGGATCAACGGCGGATCGCATCTGGAAAACACAGATCATTCATTATACACTGTGAAAGACGGAATCGTAGTCGTGAAAAAAGGCGCGGTGATTCCGAACGGATTTGTGATTTAGTTTCTTAACGATTGACATGGCCATACATACTGCAACTACACAAGGTAAGCTGGTTGAAAAACCAAGACTCTCCGTATGGCAGATCATAACGATGAGTTTTGGTTTCCTGGGAATCCAGTTCGGCTTTGCTTTGCAAAACGGGAATACAAGTCGTATCCTTCGTTCCTTCGGTGCCGATGTAGATCAGCTGCCTGCGTTCTGGCTCGTGGCTCCGCTCACGGGTATGATTGTTCAACCCCTGATCGGTCATTACAGTGATCGCACATGGAACCGGCTGGGCCGAAGAAAGCCATATTTTTTAACGGGTGCAATTTTAACCTGCATAGCACTGTTGATCCTTCCCAATTCAGGTTCCTTCTCTTCCATAATACCCGCCTTGTGGATCGGCGCAGGGATGGTGATGATCATGGATACATCCATTAATATCGCGATGGAACCTTTTCGTGCGCTCGTAGCCGACAATCTTCCCGACAAACAAAGAACACTGGGATTCAGCATACAGACTTTCCTTATAGGACTTGGGGCGGTAGGGGGATCCTATCTTCCCGAATGGATGGGCAAACATGGATTCAGTTTGCAGCCTGGTCCGAACGGTGTGGCTGACAATATCCGTTATTCATACTATATCGGTGCTACCGTATTGATTATAGCCATCTTAGTTACTGTATTTTTTTCCAGGGAATATAAACCATCAGATTACGAAAAATATCATGGCAAACCGGATCAGTCGCATAAAAGATCCGGCATCAGTGAAATACTTTATGATTTCCGGCATATGCCCAAAACCATGAAGCAACTGGGCCTTGTTCAGTTTTTTTCCTGGTTCGCATTATTTTCAATGTGGGTGTTTACGACCGATGCAGTGGCGACACATGTTTACGGACTGACAGGTGAATATGCAAAAACAGTTGCTTACAATGAGGCAGGGAATAAGGTGAGTTCTGCATTTGGTATATACAATTTGGTCGCCATGTTTTACGCACTTCTTCTGCCGGCTATTGCGCGTAGAATAGGACGCAAGGCAACCCATGCATTTTCACTCATGGCCGGTGGCGCAGGATTGATCTCTATTTTTTTTATTAAAGATCCTGCTATGCTGACTTATTCGATGATCGGTGTGGGTCTGGCCTGGGCGAGCATCCTGGCTATGCCATATGTTATTCTTTCAGGATCCATACCACCGGGTAAGCTTGGCATTTATATGGGCATTTTCAATTTTTTCATCACGCTTCCGCAAATTGTGAATGGAGTATTCGGCGGATCCATCGTGAAACATATTTATGGGGGCCAGCCAATATATGCTATTGTTCTGGCAGGATTCTTTTTATTCTGTGCGGCGATCAGCGTATTGTTTGTATATGATGCCGGAGATATCCGGATCAGCAGGAAACAGCAAAGACTGGTTGCATCATGAGAAAAATAATCTTACTTCCGGTTTTATTTATTTTCCTTTCCGGTTTTGCGCAAGATGAATATAAAGTCTATCCTTCCAACTGGTGGACGGGTATGAAAGAGTCGCATCTCATTCTGATGATACGCGGCAACGCCATCGGATCGATGAGCGCAACCATCGACTACCCCGGGGTTCATTTAAATCGCGTAATCAAAGTAAAAAGTAAAAACTATCTTTTTCTCGACCTTACCATCACTCCGAATACGAAACCGGGTAAATTTGAAATCAGGTGCCGTTTCGAAAACTTCACATTGAATTTTGCTTATTCACTTCTGCCCATACCCGAAGGCAATGGAAAAACTTACGCCCGTGGCATCCAGTCCTCCGATTTTATTTATTTAATAATGCCTGACCGCTTCAGCAATGGCGATACTAACAATGACCGCTATGCGAATATGCGCGATACGGCCGCCGACCGGAATAACCCGCTGGCCCGCCATGGGGGCGACCTGCAGGGCGTGATCAACCACCTGGATTATATACAGCAGCTGGGCGCTACTGCCATCTGGCTGACTCCGGTGGTGGAAAATGATATGCCGCTGGAAAAAGAACCGTCGGGCTGGCTGAGCGGATATCACGGTTACTGGTTCACGGACCACTATGAAATTGATAAACGTTTCGGCGGAAAAGAATCCTATTTGAAATTTGTTCGGGCGGCACATGCACGAGGACTCAAAGTCATTCAGGACGCCGTGTACAATCATATCGGGGCTGAACACTGGATAATGAAAGATCCTCCGACAGACGACTGGATCAACCGATGGCCGGAATATCAGAATACCAGTCACCGTGAACAGGCTATTTTCGACATTCACGGTTCTGAAAAAGACAAAAAAATAATGGAAGCCGGTTGGTTTGTTCCTCATCTACCGGATCTGAATCTGAAAAATCCGCTGCTTGCCACATACCTGATCCAACAGGCCATCTGGATGACGCAAACTTATAAGTTGGACGGCTGGCGTGTTGACACATACAAATATTGTGATCCGCAATTTTTGAACAAATTGAATGACGCGCTGGAAAAAGAATTTCCTTCCATTACATCCCTGGGTGAAGCAACGGTTAATACCGTCGCCGCCGGTGCTTATTTCTGCCGTAACAATTTGAATGTTGCCTGGAAGAGTAATCTCAGCGGTATACTCGATTTTCCAGTTTGTTTTGCCATGCTGGAAGCATTAAAAAAAAATTATGGATGGACAGATGGTGTAAACCGTTTATATACGACCCTGGCCGAGGACATGCTGTATAAGAATCCGATGAACAACTGCATTTTCCTGGACAACCACGATATGGACCGGTTCTATTCGGTAATCGGGGAAGACTACGCTACATTCCAAATGGGTGTCGGATTACTGCTTACTGAAAGAGGCATCCCGCATTTATATTACGGTACGGAGATTCTCATGAAAAATTTCAAGAACCCTTCGGATGCCATGGTGCGGGAAGATTTCCCCGGCGGTTTTCCGGGCGATCCGGATAATAAATTTCTGGCTTCCGGCAGAACGGTCATGGAGAATACAGCTTTCAATTTTATTTCGAAACTGGCCAACTTCAGGAAAACCTCATCCGCGCTGAACAGGGGTTCACTCATGCAATATATTCCGTCCAAAGGGGTCTATGTGTATTTCCGTTACGACGAAAAACAAACCATTCTGTGCGCACTGAATTCGGATACCGTCCGTTCATCCATCGATTTCAAAGATTATTCGGAAAGAACCGGGGATTTTGAAACGGCTACTGATATCATGAGTGGCAGCATTCAGCCCCTTTCAGAAAAAATGGAAATCCCCGCCCGTTCAATCCGGATTGTGGAGTTAAAAAAACGGCCGGCTGACAATAAGTCCGTACATTAGGGAAGTTGAAAGAAGTGATTACTGAATACGAACATACCCATTTTGTAGATTCCACGAAATCTGTCTGGAATTACTCCCTTTTTTCCGATGAGGACATCAGCAATTTCCAAAACGGGACCCACTACCGCCTGTATGAAATATTTGGATCACATGCCAGGGAAGTGCTGGGAACCAAAGGATACTAT
>Ga0206929_1205_pt1 | contig 12981 bp, 12 predicted proteins | sample Alteio_BWOrgHeat_19_FD_152929 | JGI IMG/M metagenome (GOLD analysis project Ga0206929, IMG submission 152929) | Enriched cells from forest soil in Barre Woods Harvard Forest LTER site, Petersham, Massachusetts, United States -... | ecosystem: Environmental > Terrestrial > Soil > Temperate forest >...
CATGGTCTTCAAAAATGGAAACCGTATTACTCCCTTCGTATCCATTGGAAGAATTAAATGCTGTTAATCCTGAATCATTATATTGGAATAATCCCCTGGAGCACGTAAACCAGAGTCTGTTTGATCTGTCGAGGTATAAATTGGTAAACTTTCTCCCGGGTTGCCGGAAAAAGTTCCACCTCTATCCTGCCCGCCACACACAACTTGAATTTGCGCAGGGATTCAATATGAACTAAATATTTTTTATTAATTCTGTAAAAGTCTGCAGGATCCAGCGCCATGGTCAGATCCCTCAGAGATTTGGAAATTAAATATTTTATACCCTGTATACGGTCAACCATATAACAGGTTTTATTTTCCAGAAAAAAATAAGCGATTTCATCAGTCTTAAATAACAAATATTCATTCCCGCGCCGGATGATAATTCTACGGTATTGATTATTAATCGGATTAGTGTTCATTAAGCAGAGAATTGAATACCGGATAAAATTAGAAACTAAGCTTTACGAAAAAATAAATTGACCCAAAATGCCGTCAGGAGGGGGAGAAAAACGGGGTATCCCTGGCTAAAACAAAGAAAAATTCAGAAAAATGGGGGAGAGCTTTGCAGTGTGGTGAATGGGATAAAGGTGAAATATGTGGGTAAGTGGGAGTTGAGAAAGGAAATGATAGTGTGAAAAAATAAATCACCACACTATTTAAGATGTGCGCGAAGCATCCAGGCAGTTTTTTCATGCTTTTCCATCAGACCTGTTACAAAGTCGCTGGTGCCCGCATCTTTATGTGCTTCGTCGAACTCTTTCACATTTCCCCGGATGAATTCTATGATACTTTCATGATCACCCAAAAGATTTTTTATGAGATCCTGGCTGTTGTTTGAACCTTTTAATTGTTCTGTAAGATGCGTGAGCTTAATAAAATCTTTTAAACTGGCTGGTGCATAGTGTCCCAGCTGTCGAATGCGTTCCGCGACTGAGTCAGCGATTTCCTGGGACTGTTCATACAGTTCCTCAAAATATAAATGCACTGAATGAAAATCGGGTCCTTCCAGGTTCCAGTGTGCATTTAAGGTTTTAGTATAAAGTACAAACTCGTCTGCCAGTAACTTGCCCAATTGTTCTGCAACCGTTTTTCTGTTTGCTTCGGAAATACCAATACTTGTTTTCATTTTATATTTTTAATTGTCTGCTTTTAGATCTGAATGAAAAATGCAGTATAAAGTTAATGGATGCTGCATATTACCCAAATAGTTTTGGTTTGAATTTTACCGGCACCCTGTTCATTGCAGCAGCAGAATTGGGGCCCGTCCAACTGTCAAATGATTACCTTCGCAACATGCCAGAGGATTTTACCGTGAATTTTCTATACCAGGGAGTTCCCCGGGAGATTCATTGTACGCTCCGGGTAAGTACTTATACTTATCAGTTTCTCTGTACTATTGATAATACAGAAATGATACTGGAAAAGGATGATGAAGGAAATTTCAGAGCTATGGAGGCAAACCCCTTCATAGTAAAAAATAAAAAACCGGACCCTGCCCTGGTTAGAGCGCTGATCGGGGAAATGGAAAAAATATTGAATCCTTAAGTTAAAAGTATTAAACCAAAGCTTCAGCCGTTATTAATTAAATTTGAATAAGATATCCCTTCATAGAATTCAAACCCTAACATATGGAAGAAAGTCCGGACTTGCCAGTATATACAGACGTGGAAGCAGTTTTTAAGGGACGTAAAACCACCGATGAAAAAATTCAAATGATCGCCACCTGCACATTAAACGGCAAACCTGAACGAAGTGTGTGGATCGAAGTGCCAACCGTTCTATATAATGGATATAAAGGGAAAGTGCGTATCATTGAATTCAACGTGAAAAATGGACTTTTAGAGGTACTCAAGGTACAGAAAGCTTGATAACCGTAAAGCATAAGGTATAAGCCTGAAACTATAAGTACTGAAACTATAAGTAATTGTTAGTAACTATATATAATTTCCTGCCAGGCGCTTTATGCTTTAGGCTTTGAGCTTAAGAGGGAGTCGATCTTCTCCGAGAGTTTCTTGTCTTTATCGGTGACGATATCACCGGCATCATGTGTTGATAGCCAGATTTCAAGCTCGTTATATGTATTGGTCCATTTGGGATGATGGTCCATTTTTTCAGCTTCCAGTGCCACCCGGGTCATAAATGCAAACGCTTCAGAAAAATTCTTAAAACTGAACTTCCTGTATAATGTATTATCTTTTTCTTTCCACATAACTTTTATATAAAACGCCAGTAGCTGTGAACGTCGTCAAAATGCAGATTGGTGTCTGGCCAATGATCCATATCGAAGCCGGGTGCTTTTTCAAGAACTTCCCGACTCTGATTGAATATAAACCGTTTGTTGGGCGCATCGAGCTTTAAAAGGCGGAACGGAATAGCAAAATATTTTACACCCAGACCTAAAAAACCACCAAATTCAATTACGAAATAGTCTATGGTACCTGTTTCCAGGTCCAGCATGATTTCTTTTATTTCTCCGAGATGCTCGTCGGTCGCATTAACAACTTTATCCCCGGTCACCGAGGAGACGGTCAGATAACGTCCCCGCTGGTTTGGAAGAAGTGCACCCTTATTTTCGCCTGATAAATTATCATTTTCGAACAGCTGCTCTTTCTCGTTTATTTTTGCTTCCATTGGTTTATCATTAAATTAATCCTCAAGGTATATGAAAAAACCATGCCCCCGAAGTATGAAAAACGGCCAAAATTGGGAGGAAAATTCCCCAAATAAGAAAAAATGGGGAGTTTTTTTGATTTCTTTAGCAATTCGATCGAAATAATAAATTTATTTTGCCGTGTAAGTACCTGATCCTTATGAGTTAGTATTTTGGCCTTTAAATCGGCCGGATTTGTCAAAAATTGGTATATGTCTTGCAAATATTATTATGGTTTTTCATAGGATATTGGATTTTAAAATGGGCTGGATTTCTATCCTGGCCCTTTTTTTATTTTATGCCCACCGTGCGCATAACTATTACTCTTTCATCAGATTTTCTAACCTTAATTTCGCCAAATAATCATAATCATTATGAAAAAAGTTGTCGCACCCCTCGTTTTCCTGATCGGTCTATCTTTTTCGCAAGCAGTGTTCTCTCAAAATAAAGGTAGTTCGGGTGGGTCGGCGCCCATGGAGGTCGGCAGTGTCTTAGTTAATGCTGGCATAGGTGTGGGGGCAAATTATTACGGAACATATAACTACGGTACGGCATTCGGCTTTAAAATAGCGGCTGACTTTGGACTTTGGCAGGCAGGTCCGGGTGTGATCAGTCTTGGACCGGAAATCGGAGGCACTTTTGCATCTGGTGCTTATGGAGGCATATATTCTGGTGATGGCACAAATAATACTTTTGTTGTAGCTGGAAGAGGTGCCTGGCATTACGGATGGGATGTACCAGGGTTGGATACTTATGCAGGTGCATCTGCGGGAATTGGATTTAATCATTACTCTTATTACAATAGCAACTCTAATAGTCGTGTAATTCCGGCATTCGGGGGATTTGTGGGTGCTTCCTATTTTATCAAACCCAATTTTGGTTTTAACGCGGAGGCAGGTTACGATATTACTCTCTTCCAGGTAGGTGTAGTACTTAAAATTCAATAACAGGTTTCAAACTCAAACAGTTCCATACTGATAAAAATACTGAAAGAATAAAGCTGCCCCCCTTTGGAGGCAGCTTATTTATTAGTTCCGGAAAAAGCGTCTTCTTCCAGCGACTTTTCTTTTTTTATTTTATCCCTGAAACAGCACCTTCTTCCAGTGGCTTTTCATTTTTTGAAACTCTTCCTGCATCCCGGATCAACTGCAGGAATTCTGCCCGGTATCCTTCACTATCCTTACCGAGAGAATTTTTTGCCATAATGTAAGTTTTGTCAAATGATGATTGTTGTTTGAATGCTGAATTTCTCAATAACATGCCAAACTCGGCGACAGCAGAAACAAAACGAAAGTTCACCGATGATTCATTCGGAGATTGAGGTTGATAGATAAGCGCGTGTTCAATCAATTTGCTTTTTTCACCATCCGGGGTTTTATACCGGAATTTAATGTTCATGATTTCGTTACCTGCTATTGAATATACCGGTTTTATTTTTTTCTGATATTTCAGCGGGTCAACACTTTCGGAAAATTCATTTTTTACTCCGACAGGAATAACCTCATAAATAGCGGTCACGGTATGTCCGCTACCGAGTTCTCCGGCATCTTTGCTGTCGTTGTTGAAGTCCTCCTTATTCAGTATCCGGTTTTCATAACCGATCAGCCTGTATGCCTGGACAATTGAAGGATTAAATTCTATCTGCAGTTTTACGTCTTTGGCAATTGTAAACAGCGTGCCGCCGAATTCATTGACGAGCACTTTTCTGGCTTCGTTTTCATTATCGATATAGGCATGATTTCCATTTCCCCTGTCTGCCAGTTTTTCCATTTTGCTATCCTTATAATTACCCATACCGAAACCCAGCACAGTCAGAAATACACCCGACTTTTTTTCTTTATCGATCATGTCCAGCAGATCGGCATCACTGCTGGGCCCTACGTTGAAATCACCATCCGTACAAAGGATCACGCGATTGTTCCCTCCTTTTACAAAATGCTGCTGCGCTACCTTATAGGCAAGCTGAATGCCCGCCCCACCTGCGGTTGAGCCACCTGCTTCCAGTGTTTCAATCGCATCTTTTATTTTCTTTTTTTCCATTCCGGATGTAGACGGCATTACGAGTCCGGCATTGCCGGCGTACACAACCAGTGAAACCCTGTCCTGCTCTCTTAGCTGATCTACCAGCATGCTGAGCGAGCGCTGAACCAGCGGAAGCTTTTCCGGTTCCATCATAGAGCCGGAGACATCGATTAAAAAAACAAGGTTTGAAGCAGGCAGGTTTTCAACCGGGATCTTTTTCCCCTGCAGACCGATCATCACAAGTTTATGATCCGGATTCCAGGCGCATTCACCGATTTCCGTATTGATGGAAAATGGATCATTACCGGCGGGTTGGGGATAATCATAATGGAAGTAGTTGATGAGTTCTTCAATTCTTACAGCCCCCGACGGTGGCAACTGCCCCTGTTGAAGAAAGCGACGCACATTACTATAAGAGCTGCCATCCACATCGATCGAAAACGTGGAGAGCGGGTTCTCCGTTGCGGCGAGAAAATGGTTTTCTATAATGCTTTCGTATTCCTCCGTGTTGAATACAGTCGAATCATAGTCTTTTTGAAAATATTTTTCATCTTCTGTTCCGGGATCCTTTCTCCTTTCTTTATGATATACACCATCGGCGCTCCTCAAAGGCATCGGCGTCACATAGGCCACAGAACCCGTTACATCCATCTTTCTTTCCGTTTTATAACCACGTACCACCACTTCATTCAACGAATGTACCGATGCCCTGAGTTGGACCTGAATGGCTTTTGTAATATTGTTCGGCGAGAAATCCATTTTATCATATCCTGCCAGCCGGAACATCAGCACAATATGTGTTGTTGAAACTTTTAATGAAAAGCTTCCGTCTTCTGCGGTAATGGTTGATCGATGACTTTGTGCTTCTGTAACAGTTACATTAGCAAGAGGGGCGCCGTCCTGATCAATAACAGTTCCGGTGATGGTAAAATCCTGCAGAGGCCTGAAGGCTGTCACGATGACTGTCAAAGCAAAAAGGCCAAATAATAAATATCGCATGGTAGTATGTTTTCATTGCAGATGCACCGGAATTCGGGATTACATATCATTTCGCGAAATATTTTAATTATTTTTCAGTGGTTAATATAAAGCAAACACGAAAGGATTGTCTTTTCTAAAAGACATAAAAGATTCACAAACGGCCGATCAGGATCTGATAAGTCAATATAAACGGGAAGGTGATATCCGGATTTTGGGCGAATTATACCAGCGTTATATGGATCTGATATATGCAGTTTGCCTGAAATACCTGAAAGAACCGGCGGGTGCACAGGACGCTGTCATGGCTATATTTGAAGAACTTGTATCCAAATTGCGAAAGCATGAAGTAACCCATTTTAAAGGATGGCTCTATACATTGGCCAAAAACTACTGTTTCATGCATTTGCGTTCACAAAAACAGATGCCCGTTTCCCAATTACCGGAATTTATGCAATTGACTGAAATTCCGCATCTGGAGACTGTATTTGAAAAAGAGCTAAACCTGAACCAGTTGTCAAAATGTATCGATGGATTGTCACCTGATCAAAAACAGACGGTTCAATTGTTTTACCTGGAAGAAAAATCTTATAAGGAAATTGCAGGTATAACCCAAACGGACTGGAATAAGGTTCGAAGCCTGGTTCAAAATGCGAGAAGAAATTTAAAAATCTGTATGGACAAAATAACGCCTAACGCTTAACGCGTAATGCCGAACGCTATAAAAAATGGAGGAAAAAAGTAATAAATTTTCGGCGGAATATATCCGTAAATACCTGGATGGGCAACTGTCTGATCAGGAAATGCAGGCATTGGAGAAAGCCGCACTCGAGGATCCGTTCCTGGCTGACGCTATTGAAGGAATTGAAGAAAGCGGGAAACATGCCGTTTCCTTTGAATCAGGAATCGCTGATCTGAAAACTAAACTGGAGCAAAGAATCAGTGAAAAGGAAAGAAAAACCGGAATCTTATTTCAGTTGTCGAAATGGCCGGTAGCTGCTTCTTTTATATTAGTTATCGGGCTGGCTGTTTTCATGGTGACATATATAAATAAAAAACAAGCAAGTGTTACATTAGATAAATCTTCTCAGGAAAATTCAGTGAGAGCAGATAGCGTAAAAAGGGACGAGCCTGTAATCGCTTCAGTTAAATCCCGGGATATAAAAAAAAATGCGACGGTTAGAAAAGAGAGTATAACAATTATGAAGGCCGATAAAATCCAGCCTGATAAAAAAAAGGATAATTCTCTGTCGGCGGATTCATCCCGCTTTTTCTCCGACACCACCCATGAGGCAGAAAATTTAGAAACGCTTGCAAGAAGAGACGTCTCCGCGCCAGTTGCCGCCGCTGCGAAAAAAGATGTTCTTGAAGAAAGGGTTGCGGCACAGACTATTGAACCTGTCGTCGGCTCGTCAGGAAATTATATCAGGGGGCATGTCATAAACGATCAGGGAAAACCCGTTCCTTATGCGAAGGTGAATGTCCGGGGATCCGGTAAACATGTGTTTACCGATACCGCCGGATTCTTTAAACTGTATATGAAAGATCCAAGACTGGCAGCACTGGTATATGTGCAACCTGCCGGATATGAATCTGCTTCTGCAGAGCTGATACCCGACAGCAATATAACCCATACGATTCAGTTGCATTCTTCCGCATCAGACGCCGACTTAACGACATTCCCTGATGAAAAAACATCGCCGTTTATTATCGGTTGGGACGCTTTTTATCATTTCATCGACAGCAATAAAAAAATCAATACGAAGGATTCAGTAATGAAAGGTGAAGAAGTCATATCATTTACACTATACTCCGACGGCAGATTATCGCCATTCAGGATTGAAGAATCTGTTTCGTCTTCACATGACAAAGAAATTCTTCGCCTGATCCGCATCGCACCTGCGCTGAAACTACGGGAGAAAAAGAAAATCAGATGCGTTCTTCAAATCCGGTTTAAATAAGAAAGGCCCGTTGTTCACGGACCTTTCTCTTTGCTTACTCGCTAAACCACTAGCTGCCAACAAAAGAATTAATGTTTTTATTATTGATACCCGGGATTCTGTTTCAGGTAAATGGTACCTGTTGAGTTTTCCGCATCAATTTCGTTCTGCGGAATGGCAAAATATTCATTCACGCCTTTTGTAAATACCGCTGTATTATTAACCAGGTAGAAAGAATTCCTGTTTTTTTCGACCGCGACATAGGCATTTAACGTGGCGGCCATGGTGCCGGTTCCGTTGTCATATCTCGCTAAGTCGAAGAACCGATGACCTTCGATGGCAAGCTCAAGTCTTCTTTCAAAATAAATGGCATTGAGTGCAGCTGTCTTTCCCATGGAACTAAATGCTCCCGGCGCATAAGGGCTGACTTTGTAATTATCCCCTGGTGTTGTTTGAGGCGAATAGGTACCGTTATCTGCATCATAGGTTGCATTCAGGTAAACGTATCCCACCGGATTAGCTGCCCGCTGGCGAATCATATTTACATAGGTTTCAGCCTGGTCAAGACTTCCTATCTGGGCTTCACATTCTGCATCCCATAACAGCACGTCTGCATACCGGCAAAGATTTACGTTATTCGCAGCCACTTCTGCCGCGCCCCAGAAAACCGTTTCAGTAGATGAATATTTGCCCTGTTGACTTAATGCATAAGCATTCTTTTTTGGAACAAAAAAACCGTCATTTGTTTGGTCGCGAATCCAGGTCGTATCAATGATTCCCCAGTCGAAGTAGGGTTTACCCGGTCTGCCAACGGCCCAATCGAGACGTGGGTCCACAGTGCCGGTCCATGGATTTGAACTGGCGCTGACCAGGGGGGCGTTGTTGAAACTTCCATCTAAAAGAGGCAGACCATTCGCATCTGTTTTATAAGCCTGTACAAGGTTCCAGGAAGGATTATTAAATCCGCAACATCCCGGCCCATGGTTGTATGGATAATTCAGCTCGTCGCCCGTATTACCATTACCTCCATTCGTTGCGGTGGCTGATCCGTCGTTTACAGAAGTCTGACATTGGAAAATGGCTTCCGGTCCGGTCTTTTGTGTGGCAGGATCAAAATTGGTTTGATATGTAGGTGAAAGTGCATATTTGACGCCACTGGAAGTCGTACCACTGGCAATGATCTGGTCCAGCAATGGCTTTGCGCTGGCATAATCGTGCTGGTACATAAATGCTTTTGCCAGGAATGCCATGGCCGCCCATTTATTTACTCTTCCGATATTGGGTTGTGTGTTGGGTAAATTAGTAACGGCATATTGCAAATCGGCCACGATCTTTGGCCATATGTCAATATACTGTCCTCCGGAATAGTTCGGAACGCTCAGATTGTTATTGACATAAGATATATTCTCATCCGCATAGGGAAAATTATTCCATATTTTTTTCCCTTCGAAATGATAAAATCCACGGAGAAATCTTGCTTCAGCAGTATATTCGAGCGTATCAGCAGGTGCAAGGCCCGTGGATAAACGCATGGTGCGGATGACATCGTTTGACCGCTGAATACCTGTAAAAAGCACAACCCATTTCTCATCGAGATAATTGGTTTGCGTGGCCTGTGCCAGTGACCATGTAAGAAGAGGTATTGCGTCGGGTTGATCCGAAGGTGTTGACCCCTTGTAAGCATCGTCTGCCGCTTCGTTCCCATAAACATAATTGGAGGCGCCGCTTCCATTTCCAAGATTCTGGCCGGGAACATTTTCTCCCGACAGAAGCACATAGGCTCCTATCAGCAATCCCTGTACGCCGGAGTTGTTAGTGACGTTGGAAGCAAGTAATGACCCCTGGGGCTGAAGATTTAGTTGTTTGTTGCACGCATATATGATAACCGAAGTCAGTACCGTAGTTGCGGGCAATATCCATTTAAATAATTTTTTCATATAAATCTAATTTTGAAATAATTAATGTATTGTAAGACTTACACCCACATTATATGATTTTTGATTATTCGGGTATACCCCATTATCATAACCAAACACGGTATTGGTACCTGGATTCAGTTCCGGATCCAATCCTGAATAGTTGGTGACCGTAAACAGATTCAGCGCCTGCACATAGACCCTGAACTTATCAAAACGCATGCGCCTCAGTGTATTGGAAACTATGGTATAACCTATAGTCAGGTTTCTGCATCTGAGAAAAGAACCACTTTCCATTAAATATGAATTGAACACACCTGAATTACTGAAATTGGCGCTTTGTTCAAGCATCGGAACGTTTGTACCCGGATTGGCTACATGAGCTGTCGGATCCTTTATGCTGGTCGGCTGTCCATTGGCATCTATCAGCCTGGCGGAATTGAGGGCAACATTTGTGCTGATCTGGTTGCCAAATGCCTGTGGAAAATCGGTCTGCGATTTTACGTTGTTAATGATATCATTCCCGACCTGAGCGTAAAAGAAAGTATAGAAGTCAAAGTTCTTATAAGTCACTGAAATATTTAAACCCGCGGTGAAGGAAGGATTTGGATTACCAAAAAATGTTCTGTCATTTCCATCGATCACTCCGTCGTGATTTACGTCAGCGTATTTAAAGCGTCCCGGAGCAGCGTCCTGCTGTGTGGGTGACTTGGCCACATCATCATAGCTTTGGAACAATCCGATCACCTGGTATCCAAAGAATGAACCCAGCGGATGTCCCGGCTGTATCCTGGAAGTGACGGTTTGAGAGCCAACTGGCTGATTGATGTACAGGGTTCCTGCAGGCAGGCTGACCACTTTGTTATCATAGGAAGTAAATGTACCCGTGATGTCAAATCTCAGATCTTTGTTAACCCTTCCGTGATATGTAAGTCCTACATCAATACCCGTATTTTGAATATTGCCTGAATTGGTAAAAGGATCCACAGCGCCGCCATTCGTTCCCGGAACAGCCGGAACAAATAACAGTCCGCTGACCAATTTTTTATACCAGTCAAAAGTCAAATCAAATTTATTATTGAGAAAGGTCGCATCGAATCCGACATCAGTTATAATATCCTGTTCCCAGGTCGTATTGGGATTCCCATACTGACTGGTGTAAAGACCTGCCACGGGGGAATTACTGGTGGCATTGATATCATAATAAGACTGATTTACCTGCTGGCCATATAAAGTATAGGCGTTGGTTGGATTGATATTGCTGATAGATCCCAATTTTCCCCAACTGCCGCGTATCTTAAATTGATTTAACCAGGTCACATCCCTTAAAAAAGATTCCTGGGAAATCGCCCAGCCTGCAGACACTGAAGGGAATATACCATTTCGCTGTGCAGGAACAAACACCGAAGAATTATCACTCCGGAGTGTTGCGCTGATATAATATTTCTGGTCATAATTATAATCTACCCTTCCAAAAACAGAGAATATGGCTGTCTGATAGGGAGTTACTATGCCATTATCACCGGTAATGGTAGAATTATTTGTCTGGGTTGATGCCTGCCCGAAATTCAATGTCCAGAGATTGGGAGATACGGTCAGGTTACTGGAGTCAGTGATGTAATAATTGCCCCTGGTTGCATTGACACCCTGACCGGTATTAAAAATGTACTCCGCGCCGCCCAGCACACTAAAACTATGCTTACCAATCGTGTTACTGTAATTTAAAGTGTTGGTCCAGATCAGACTGGAGTTTTGACCATACGTTTCAGTATACAAGTTGGCAGCATGATTATTTTCAGCATTTTCATAGGGTGTGGTAGCAAATCCATTATAAAAATAGTTGTCAAAAGTTCCGCCGGCACTGGTACGCAGGGTGAAGTGTTTGAGAAAATCAACTTCAGCGAATACATTGCCTACTACCTGGTAAGTCCTGTTTTGATTGTTTGCCTGCCGTTCCTGTATTGCAACCGCATTGGAGGCGTTACCCAATCCCTGGGAAATACCTCCCGCATAATTCCCGGCGATATCATGTACCGGAATAATATTGGGAAGCTGATACGCAGCATTGATGGAATTTGTACTATTTACACCCGGTGCGTTCAAATAGCCGGGATTGGTTTTATAAAACACAAAAACATTTTCCCCGACATGGATATGGTCATCCGCCAGACTGAAATTAGTATTGACTCTCACAGAATAACGTCTCAAACTGGTTTCAATCAGGGTACCCTCCTGGTCCAGATAATTAAACGACATGAAATACGATGATTTACCGGTTCCACCACTGACAGACAGATTATGTTCCTGGATCAATGCCGGTTTGAATATATCGTTAAACCAGTTATTACCTTGTTGATCTGCGAGTGTAATATGGTTGGTATATAAGTTATAATCGGCCAGACTGGTATTGGGAGCACCCTGAGGAGCACCCGTTGGCGTGATGTAATACGGAACGACCGGTGTAGGTCCATTCCCGTATTGTGGATCTGAAGCCGTAAGCCCGTCGTTAAATGCCTGCGCCCACTTGGCAACTCCGGTTTGTGTCGGGGTAGCGAGATCCCAACTTTTACTCAGAGGCCTTTGGCTTCCTACAAATCCATCATAAGACACTTTAACAGGACCCAGTCCTCTTCTGGTTGTGATCACGATAATACCATTTGATCCGCGCACACCATAAATCGCCGCACCACCAGCGTCCTTCAGAACCTGAAGGGACTGGATATCGTTTGCATTGATATCATGCATACTCCCCGGCACTCCGTCAATTAGTACCAGTGGCGCTGAATTACCTGATGACGTAATACCGCGGATATTCACCACGGCAGCGGCGCCGGGCGCCCCCGAAGTGACTACCGTAACACCAGCTGCCTGGCCCTGTAAAAGCGCTTCGGTGCTTCCGGATGGCGTTGCCTTCATGTCGGCCACATTTACAATGGCTACTGCCGCGGTAATGTCCTTCTTCTTTTGCGAAGTATAACCGGTCACGAAAACCTCATTCAGATTACCCAGCGTAACAGTAAGCTGTACCTGGCCAATATCCGTTTTACCCGAGATAGGTACCACGGCATTTTCGAATCCCACAGACGAAATTTCAAGATGGCTGCCGTTATTTGGAACGACAATGCTAAAATTTCCTGAGGAATCAGTTTCAGCAGCAATCACAGTTCCTCTTACTAATACAGTAGCATTCCTGACCGGCTGCTGATCTGATTTATTAATTACTTTTCCAGTAACTGTCCGTTGGGCGAGTGCAGCGCATGAAAGCAGGAGAAACCCCATCAGCATGCAACACAATTTGTCAAGCCCGGTTTTTTTCTTTGGCATAAGCAATCATTGTTTTTGTTATAAAAAGATTTTTACCTTAACAATTGTCAGTTGGTTTACATCGATTCGTTTAAAAGAAAGCCACTCATTGTGTCGTAGCTGATTTCAC
>Ga0206929_1206_pt1 | contig 12969 bp, 12 predicted proteins | sample Alteio_BWOrgHeat_19_FD_152929 | JGI IMG/M metagenome (GOLD analysis project Ga0206929, IMG submission 152929) | Enriched cells from forest soil in Barre Woods Harvard Forest LTER site, Petersham, Massachusetts, United States -... | ecosystem: Environmental > Terrestrial > Soil > Temperate forest >...
TATTCTGTACATTCCCCGAAGGGCATCAAAAAAGCTGATCTTCAAACGCGGTATGATAAACTTACCAGCTTTTTTTGGTACGAATGCAATGTCAAGTGTTTCTTTGCCTACCGGAGGAAAAATGTTTTTCTCCATCGTTGTTTTTTCACGTACGGGAAAATTATCGAATCCTTCGGGCCAGCTGATCTCCGGCATTGACAGGGGAATAAAATTGCCGGTTCCGGAAATTTCAATATGTAATGCATTTGTCTCTCCGGCTGCCAGTCTTGTGCTGTCAACGGATACCTTCAATTGAAAATCTCCGACGGCTCCCTGGAAATTGGACGGTTTATCATGATCCGGCAGAGGTTTAACGTTGATGCTTACCGGATCTGAGTAAACGATGCCTTCATAATATCCCGTTGAATCGGCATTTATCTTGTAGTGGATCCTGTTTGACACGGCCAGTGTGTCAATGATCAACGGACCGGCCCGTTGTGGAATGATTTGGAACTGCCTCAGATTAAAAACACGATAGTTCTGTGCCCTTATAGTCTTATATACCGGATGTTCATTGACCACGCTGAGTTCCATCATCGCAGATCCGGCGAACGACGGAAGTTTATATATTTCACTTTCATTCTGTAATGCGGAATATAATTGATAGGTGAGCAACACGGGCTCACCGACATAACATTTAGTATTGGAAATGGCCAGCCTGATAAAAACAAACCGCTGAACTTTAGCCTCCGGGTTTTCATTTTTCTTTAATACCGAAAGTGAGGCAGCATCCGGAACGGGCAGATCACTGAAAATATCATGAAAACGCGCGGGCGGCGAAGGATTGTGCTGTGCAGGGACTATAGAGTGAAGGATGAGAAAGAAAAAACCAACTATACAGTTTTTACATAATTTTTTATGGGATGTTTTAAGCAAAGCAATAAAAAACTTTTGGTCAGTTTGGAGAACCTTTTCTGAACCCGTCCAGTGCTGCATTGGCTATCGCCAGATCTGTCTTGCACTTATCCAATTCTGTCTGGAGACTGACAAGTTTCCCCGCCTTGTCGGACAGACTTTCAAGCTGACGTTGTTTCTGCTGTAATTCCTGCAGACGGTCCACAATTACCTTATTCATTTTCCCGTACAGGGTATTGTCTTTTTGCTGTAAAACGGCCAGGTCGCCAATTTTACCATTTAACTGAAGGTTGATCTGTTCGAGATTCGTGTTGCTGACTTCCAGTGAATCCAGCAGCACGATCGCTTCCTGCATCCGGTTTACAAATTTTTGCTGATTGGCGTCCTGCTGGCGCTGAACATCCACTTCGTCCTGGAGCATTTTATTCTCCCTGGATGGCAAATGATAATTAAAAAAAACAGCCAGTACCACCAGTGCGACTGTTATTAGAAAAAAGACCAGGAACTTAACAAATGCCTGTGTTCTTTCCTGACTGTTTAATATCTGTTGCATATCTCCGTCGATTATTTATGGTTGATAGTTTTTTCAATCTGCCAGGAAACTGCGTCTTTTTTGTGGTGCCGAATCTGATGTTTTCTGTTTGACGACTTCTTCCTTTACAAAAATGCCCGCTTCCTTTCGTTTTCCGATATATTCCAGTTTAGCCAGCTGATAGAAAAGTCGTGAAATGGTTTTTGTAAACTGTGATACCAGGTCGATGGAATGATTAATGTCCAGATGATTGTACTGGTGGTTGGAAAGATTTACCATGGCTCCTTCCAGTTCTCCCTGGCTGATATTGCACCATTCTGTAAAATAATTGACAAGCTCCTCTTTCCCGCTGCCCAGGTAACAATCCAGTGTATTTTTCATTTGCCGGGACAGGATCGCTACTCTTCCGACCAGGTATGCCGGCGGCTGAATAATACCGATTGATTTCAGATCAGCCAGTTGAATAGATGTGAAAAAAGAAATATTCTCACATAATTTCTGGACTATCAAAGCCATATCATTCGCCTGTTTCTTCTGCATGATTTTCTGTATGATCTGCAGGGAATATAATTCCATCTTGCTGTAAAATTGTTCCAGCCCGGCCAGAATCTCCAGCAATTCAGGATGACTGTTTACCGAGCTACAGGGTGGGATATAATCTTCTTCCAGCATCACGCGCTGATCTTCGATGGATATTTTTCCCACGGGTAATTGCCAGGGACCCATCACATTGCGTGTAACATCCTGGGACGGGATCAGATCCAGCGAATAGGAGGGAATGGTAAACGGAATTCTGGGAGGCACTTCATTCAGATCTGCCATTCCGGAGGGAACCCTTTTATAGGGATTGATGGAAAGCACAATATAAAAATCAGTTCCCCTGCTCTTTAATTCTTTCAGTGTGGCCGGTGTACTTACAACCTTAACCGCTGTATTTGTGCCCTGCAATAGGGTGTCTTCATTGAATTCGATATAATAACCGCCTGAAGTGATCGCCCTGCATTGCTGAATTCTGACCTGCAGTTTATTCTGGTTGTCAGAACTGATGAATAATTTTAGTCCATCACCCGACCCCACATGGGCGGGACTGATCGGCAACAGACCGTAATTCAATTCATTGAGCAGGCAATTGGTATTCTGGGCCAGTTGGTAACGCATGGCATTATCCTGGGCAATGAAATGTGTCTTGTTGATCTTCATCCCATCAATCCAGTTGACCGGCAGATAATTATTTTCTTGCATGATGATTAGTTTAAATCATAGACCGTGTGCAAATGATTACATCGTTCTCCTTTATATGGTTGTTAAAAATCGTTTTTTCCGCGTTTACGTAATGGGTGATCACAGAGTACCAGTTGGGTTTTTTATAAAATATCCAGCCATGCGGATCGCCTTTACTGTTTACGAAACTGATCCGGCTATTCGGGTGACGGTCATTGTAATCGTTTATAAAATAATAAAAAAGCTGGCCGAATTCCATATCTGACGGAGCCTTCGCACGAAAATTGGTGACTTCTGAATCATTTACCTGTTTTTGAAATTCGAAACTGATCACCAGCAGGTTTTTCATCTTGCTTTCTTCCGGCTCTTCCATTTCCTCATTTACAGGATAAAACCATTCTTTCATTATTTTAGGGGGGATGGCAATCGCTTTCCGGAATGCCTGGTAAAACACCAGGGGAATCAGAAAAAACAACATGCTCCCTGTCATGATATACTGAAGGCCATTCTTGTTCAACAAACGATAAACGATCATAAAACCAATGCTGCCCAATACTCCGGTCAATATGGTAAACAACCCTTCGAGCCAGAATGCCTCCGGATCACCACTCCATCGAAGCCGTTGATGCATAAGATAGAAATGGCCCAGACCCAGCAAAAAAAAATAAACCTGGAGGAATATAAAATAATTCGCAGGGCTGTCGAACAAACCGGGAAGGGCCGCCAATGCAACAATACTGAACAATAAAAATGCAATCACCAAATACCACAAAGTGGCTTTCCGGTAAGGCTTAAAACTGCCTTTATATTTCTCAATCAGATTAGCCAGCAGCACGGTAACGCCTAAAACGACAAGGCTGAGGATAATCAGTAAAATAGCCATATTACTGGCAATCACTTTTTGCATATTGGCGTTTCAACAGTTAATTTATTGATTATTTTCTACATATCCTCTGCTCGCTTTATAACACTGTTGAATATCCCAATACCGGGTAATTCTCCCGTTCCATAAGCATATTTTCCTTTTCCTTCTGTACCCTGACTTCGAATTGAACGTCCATTCCGGCCGGAATGAAAAACCTGCTGAAGATTTCAAGCAGTTCAAACCGGTCGCCTCCCCGCAGATAGTCAGTTATGGCGGATCCCTCCAATGGACCGATTTCAAATTCCATCACCGAACTGTCCTCATAGAAATCCTCCCCGCACAACATATCCAGTCCCAATTGAGCTTCACCCAGTGCTGGAGATGATACCGATTCATTATGGGTATCAAAGGTCTTTTTCAGACGTACCTGAACCTCTTCCGCCAGTAATTGTTCGAGACATTCAGCTGTCAGAGACATATCACCGGCAATCCTGTGCGCATAAGGCAATAACAGGATCAGGGGAGCGGTGAATTTCCTGGGAATTGATCGGGGTATATTCCAGAATTCTATAAAATAATCATTCAGAATTCCGGATTGCAAACCTTCCAGCAACCTGCTTTCCTCCTGTTCCAATTGCAGTCGTTGCCAGAAAAAATCATTCTCAAACGGTAAAAAGAAACGCCTGATTTCCGCTTCCTTTTTTTTATTCTCTTTATATTCTACAGCCATATCGGCCGCTGCCTGGCTCTTTTGTTTTTGTTCACGGTGCTGGAAAAAAAAGCCTTCAGGCAACTGGTCATAAATACCGCCCCGGGAAAGATGTATTTCCAGGAGGGTGGCTTTCCGTGCATCTTCCTTAATTTCAGATTTTATCAAATCCCTGCTAAACTCCCGTACAAACAGATGATCACAGCTTACCCAGAAATCATCGGGTGTAAGACCTTTTTCCAGGGCCAGGGCCAGCTGCGTTTCAGTCCGCGCATCGCAACCCAGTTCTCTTATTTCTTTTTGAACCAACTCTAACAACATGTAATTATCCACCATACATTCGGCTATGCCGCTTTTTCAATAAAAACACGGTAAGGAAAGAGGGATATCGATTTCTCTTCCAACAATAATTTGAGGTTGTCCTTCCAAAATTCCAGCTCACCTTTTTCCATCATTTCATCAAATGCTTTACGATGAATGGCTATCACGACATCGAGGGTTTTTACAAAACCCTGCTGCTGATCAGAATGGATCATGATACCTTTTTGAACATCTATTGATTTCACCCTTTCACCCAATTGAAAATAGCAATAGGTTTTAATATCCTCCGTGGTAATCAGCCTGTCACGGGAAAGTAATGCACTTTTATAAGCAATTACAGTTTCTTCTGTAGCCAGTTTATCCCGGCCACCAATAGAAGTTGTTACCAGGGTTGCATGGTTATATTCAACCCCGGTGCCTTTGTAAAGACGTAACGGTGTCCCGGACTTGATATTATTCGCCTCGGTTCCGGCAGAACTCCAGTATCGAACCGATATATTCTGACGTTGAACATCCGAATTATTTTTTATTATAAGGTAAGGCGTCTGCTCTTTTTTCATGTGCCGGGAAAACAGTCTTTGTTCCAGTTTATTAATAATCTGTTGAAGCTGCTTCATTTCCCCGCTCATGAAATCATTGCCCAGCGTAGAAAAAGCTGCGCTTTCTTCCCGAAGTAATTGCAGCACATAACTTACAATAGTGCCTGCGTCCCTTTCATCAAACCGGCCCACACCGCCATTCCTGAGTAACATGGCAAATGTTTTTTCCTCACCTATCTGTTCAAATCTTCTTACGTTCAGTAATTTTCCTTCATCACTGCCCACTTCTTCAAGGTCAAGAAAAAGATCCTCTGTAGTTAAAGGAATAATATTGATGATTTCCTGGAGCCGGAAACTGAATTCATGCATCTTACGGTTTATAACCGGAAAGCAGTTCATGACACATACAACATCCTGAAGGAGCTCTGTACTCACAGTTTTAGGAAAATCGATACAAATCCATCTTAATGAATATTTCTTAAGAGGCTCCAGACTTTTAAGAGAAAAAGAATCCGAAATAATTCCGGTTAATAAGGCGTTTTGTCTGCTGGCAGTCAGATCCTCCCTGTCTTCCAGCATAATAAATGAAGGATAGTAATATGAGTTTATGTGTTTTTTTAATTTGGCGCTCACATCATCATCACGATTCAAAACTGCCTCCAGGCTTAACTTTTCGCCACTGATCCCCATTTGTGAATATCCGGATCTGTGAGGTATCGTCTGATCGTTCCAATACCATGCTGCTTTTGGCAATTGCTGATAAAATAGCTGTTTGCCGGCTTCATTACGCAGATCAAAAAAAAACATGGTTTGATTTAAACTCTGGGAAGGTTCGTCAATGGCAAGCCATAAAGAAGATGCCGGTAGTTCTTTCCCCGTTTCTGTTTGCGCAATCATTTCCTTATTAACCTGATTGCTGAGACTATACAAAGAATTTCCGGCGGCCATAAACCGGATAGAGGCTTTGGTTAACCTGAAATCAGCTGTGGGAGAAAAATAATAATCTTTGGAAACAGTTTCATCCATTTCTGAATTACTGATTGTTTTCTTTGTAGTGTAGAATTGTGTTTGCTCAGACAGTTCGAAGATATTCTCCGTCGGTGTGGCAGTGGCGATGGCATGTGCGGAAATGACCCCGGTAAGAGCATCGGGCGAAAGTAATTGAACCAGCCTCTCCAACACTCTGGCACGTGAGCCCTGTATTTCACCGGAAATCTTTTCCAGTTCAGCCGCACAGGCGGTCATCAACATGGACACCAGCGGATCGAAATTATTTTCAGATTCCGTTTCAGAATACCCCCAGATGCGTGACGCATTCTTTAACAGCCTTGCTTTAATTTGATTCCTGGACTCCTGCACGAAGAATAAGTTTAATATGATAAAGGCCCCACGAAAAAACGATCCCTGTATGAAAACCGCTCATTCGTTAATTGCAAAATACCCGTAACCGTAACGTCAATTCTTTTTTTTACTTTACGATCATTTTCATCTCCCTGTTCTTCCTGTTTCATCAAAACTTCTACCCGGAGATTACCTAGTCTTTTTTCCTGTTCCTGGATCGATTGTAACAGGGATTGTTTGAATAGTTCCCTGAGTTTATGGGCGCTGGTTACATTATCAAAATCGCGATCCCAGATTCCACAGCCAAAGCTTTCATCCGCAGGAAAACCACCAAAGGATGTGGTTAACAAAAGATGAAGATGTTGAAAAACAGATTGCTGAAGATCGCATTTTGGATGTTTCTCCCCGTGTGTTAATGCTTCAAATCTCAGGGGCAGGGAGTAAAATTCCTGTAGCATACTAAAGGCATTTTTTTAAAAAAAATTGGGCTTATTACTATGATTCTCAAGGGAAACGAGGAAACTAAAAATACAATAAATTACTATATTCCCCAACGTAAAAAAGCAAAAAATGCGACCATGGGAAGGAATATTATTCAGGGAAGATCATTCAAAACTCCGTTAGGATTTAGTTTCGTCGCACTTATTTTACTTTCCCATAGTTGCTGGGAACCCACATCATCTCCATTTTTTGTCTGATCATCATAATTCTTCGTTTTTATATTCATTTTCTCCTGGTTAGACTTAAGCAGATCTTTTATTTTATCGCTCAGGTCATGTATGTCACTCCCTCTCAAAGCAAATAATCCCGCATGTAATTCCCGGGCTCCAATGGCTGTTATATCATAATGCCCCTGTTCATGAGCCAGAAAAGGAATTGTTTCTGTACCCGTAACATTCCAGCTTTCAGATTTATCTATAAAAAGAACATAATCTACTCCTGCTACCACATATTCCTTATTCTTTACCGTTGTACGGAAGTTTTGATTTCTCGTTTTAGTACTTATCTGCGCGTTTTCACGAAAACCGGCAGGCCTGACCGGTACATGTGTAAAATCATTCCAGTTATTATCCAGTTTATAGTTAAAGTTGATAACCGCCATGATGAAGAATTCAGGATAAATCCAAAATTTATTTATTTTTCCACTCCACTTTATAAGGCATCGTTTTCAATTCTACTTCGTGATAAGGCCTGATGGCCGGACCGGTACCACGCCAGACAATGCTCACTCTGTTTTCATCCGGTTCGATAACAAGGGTATGGATCACGGGAGCCGTTGCAATCAGCTTACCATTGCGTCCATCCACCCATATTCCCGGCCTGTCATTGGGCAGTCTTACAATAAACTCCCGTTTTTTCATATGGATATTGGTTAGCCTAATCGATTCGTTACCGGCTAAATATCGAAACTGAAGTCCCAGCGAAGCGCCATTTGCCGCCCGGTCGCTCATTTTTTCAGTGACCGGCTTATCAACCAAAATGTCCCTTTCTACAAATTTTTGCGCAAGCTCAGGCAACATTTTCAATTGGAAATTCGCATCCAATTCGGGCAGAATACCAAAATAGGTAATACGCGGAAACCATTCCGGATTAACCCAGGAAGTGGCCCTGGGTATTGGCTGGTAAATCCAGTTGCCGGGTTTTTCCAATATAAGGTTTGAAGGAGTTAACAGCATCTGCGGATCCTCAATATTTGGCAGTTCGATATGTTCCAGGGCACTCAAGTTATTTTCCACCAGATATCCTTTTCCGCAGGTGTTTCGCGGATAACGGTAAGGACTTATTGACCTCCAGTCGAAGCCCGGGATGGACTCCATCAGTTTTTGATCAGGATATTCGAATTTCTCTTCTCCGGCTTTGTCAATTCCCCCATATGCATAACTGTACTCCAATGGTATCTTGTCCACCGGTTCAGTCTCGGTAAATAATATTTTACCGTTTAAGTTCCGGTAAGCAAATCGATTACCAAAAACTTTCAGTGTGAGGGCTCTGTCCTGTCCGCTCACTTCTACAACGACTTCGGAACTTGTAATGGAATCGCCTGTACGGGCGTGACCTTTAATAATCAGATCTGTAAAAGGCTTTCTGAGATATAAGTCTGTATCCTTGACCAGAAGATTTTCATTTTCGCTGTCAAATTCAAAATTCATTTGCAGGGGAATCGATGTTTCCAGTTCTTTACAAAACCCATCTTCGGATATAGTATAAGATTTTTTAACAATCACCGACAGGAAATGATCATGGGGATTTCCGCTGCCGGAAAGCTGAATTGCATCAAAGTTTTTAGTCTGGTCTGTTTGCATGTATAATCAAAAATTTCTGTATACCCGAATATCCGTGCGATCAAATAATGAATAAAACAATTTAAACAGGGGAACCAAACGTATCATTCGGAGAACTTTGGAAAACGGTTGCAGGGCTAACGGCAGAAGTCTTTTCATTCTTTTTTGACTTAACATCTACGGGAACTTTTTTAGCTCCTTCTGTGACAATTTTTTTCACTACTTTTTCCAGTACTCTTTTAATCAGTTCATGAGAAATCTGAGCACCTTCCGGTAGTAAGGCTCCAATAGCCGTTGCCCAAACCCTTCCCAATATCCGGGAAGCGACAAAATTGCTTGCCTGATTCGAACCAAATATTTTTCTGAATAGTAAATCCACGAACAGATCAATTGCATATTGTAAAACGCCTGCCTCCAGATCAGATAGCGAGAGACCTGCAAAAACGGTTGTCGGACAAATGACAACACCGGTTGGAAGGGTTACGGTTCCGCAATTCACATTGATTCCAAACACATAGGGTATGGCAGTCGCAACGGGTTTGTTTTCCATTTGTACCGTGGCACAGCCAAAATTTGATTTTGATTTTGAAAATAAAAGAGTCAGCGGCCAGAGAGGATTTGCAAAATTTCCAAAATGAGGAACGGCCAGATAACCACAATCGGTTCCCAACTGCATTACGCTGATTCCGGTGGATAGTGCAAATGATTTTTTTGTCATTTTAGGACCGTATACATAATTCCCGGATAAAGTCGAAAATGCCATGTAAGGTGTATAGGGTACTACGGCCGGTGCAGGCGGATAGATACAATTTTCAAGATCCAACCCCAGCATGGGATGGATGTGGTGTAATACAAAAGCCTGCATCGCCATCGTCAGTCATTTAATATGTTCATTATTCTTTTTGTCATTGGATTGAGATAATAATTAAATGCATACCGGTAAGTAATAAATCCTCTTTTCCTGTCCGGTTCCAATCCAATCTGTTCAATCATGAGAGAGCGTCTGTCCGTTTTATCAGCAAAGGTTAAATCTACAAAAAGCTTCTTGTCAGGCACTTTGAATTTAAATATATCAGAACCCGTAACGCCATCTACGAATATTTCTTCGCCTTCACTAACCTGGTCAACAATCAGTTCCGGAAACGCTGAATTATAAAACAGATGATCGAGTTTTATGAGATTTCCATCCTCATCAAATTCAGCTGCCTTTCTGATCCTGCGTTCGTTCATGGGTGCGTTACAAACACCTACAGGATTTGGCCAGTTATTCCACTTATTAATCAGGTTTTTCGGATCTTCTATATTCGGAAGCGCAGTCCCCGCCGCATTTTCCTTGTGCCAGATAAACCCCTTGCCATATTTATTATTGGCGTAGGGGAATTTCAGCTGATCCCATTCAGTGACTCCTCCATAAGCATTTGCCAGCGTAAGCGGCATTTCCGTAAATGGTTTTGGATCACTGATCCTCAATCCTGAAAATCCTGATTCCCAGATCCGGTCACCAAAAACGGTTATCTTATAATCCATTTTCCCCGGCATCCATATACGTACATCCATTTTTTTTGCCGGGATATTATTTGGTGTTCTTGCACAGCCAAATACAAACAAGTCTACACCTCCGCGCTTATATATAAAATCCCCGTCCATCATACCGTAGGCGCTTTCCCAGGGGCCTGCATGTAGGGGCCAGTCCTGTTTATCACTGGGTGTGGCTATTCCATCGACTATATCAAAGGCAACACGAACCATCACGGCAGCCGCCATTTTTTTATCATCTATTCCTGTCCGGAACAGTAAATAAGGGAACAGTGTATGGTTATTGACTTCCATTATTAATCACAGTTGAATAATACTCTCTCCCCATCCAACCTGACATCATCATTCGCCTTAATTTCCACGTTTCCTAAATTAGCTCTGATCAGTTGGGTTTTTGCATTACTTTGACAGGTTCCTCCGATTTCTGAAGTACAATCTTTTTCAATCTTACATTCCAGATCGCCATCCGTTTTTATCTCTATTTTTTCCGAGGCGCTCATTTTGATTGTTTTCGATGAAAAATTAAGTTCTTCCGCCGCATGAATATTTATTTCGAATGCATTGATTGCTAAGCTTAATCCCGTTTCTTTTACAGAGATAATCAACTGTGTTATTTTGTTGTTATCCACTAATTTTATTTCCTGCTTTTCAGTATTGACAATCAAAATATTCCCGAAATCCATTTTCAAAATGGTCTTCTCCCGGGACTTTTCAGTTTCCCGATCTAAGTAATTCGTATTTAAATTTTCTGTGGACTTCATGATTGCTATTTTTCGTTTGCTGATAACTCTATTCTCAGGCGTTAACATTTACAATTGCTCCGGTTACATCTACTTTGGCTGTGCCGGATATGGCCGTCGTTGTTCCTTCCACTTTGGCCGCCATATCTGCATGCAGAGTTGAATTCATTCCGCTGACTAAAGATTCGTTTTTCTTTCCGTCGGCATTGTAAAAAGCGCTATTGCTGCCAATTTGGGCGGATTCGTCACCGCTGAATGATAGATTTTTATTTGCACTGATTATTACATCTTTTTTGCAATTGACCCCAACTGTACCGTCTTTATTCAAGCTAAAGGCAGCATCCATACTATCGCCGCCTACGTATAATTGAATGTTTTCGCTTCCGGATATATTGATAAAGCCATCGCCGGAAAGAGAAAGGTGGTTGTCTTTTTTGTCGCTGATTGTAATGCCACCGGTTCCGTCATCCAGTGTAATGGAAAGACCGCTTTTGGTTTTTATAATTTTCTGCGAGTTGCTTCCGTTCGCAGAACTATTCTTGGCCTTTCCGTTCCACACACAGCCAATGATATAAGGCTTTTCCGCATTTCCCCCCTCAAATCCTACCATAACTTCCTCTCCTTTCTCAGGCATGAAAAATATCCCTTTTTCTTTGCCCGCATAAGGGGTGGTTACCCTTATCCAGTCGCTTGTTACAGCAGAGTCCATCCAATAAAATCTTACCTTGATCCTGCCCAGGCCATCATGATCAAAGTTATCAGTTACAACAGCGTATTGGGATTCGCATCTGGATTCAGGATAGCCCGTTACCGGCGGAAATTTTACGGAGGAAGGAACAGCCTCAAAAAAATTGCTGTAATTCCCCTGACCATCACACTGATGGCTGACTGAAGTGACAACATAATCACCAAATTGCTCATTCTTGTCGTCCGAAAAAACATTTTTTCCCTCGACACTCACAAATCCTCCCACCTGAATATCCGGATTATCGCTTGCACCTTTTAAGTAAACCATTTTACTGCTCTGAGCAGAGCCCTTCACTGTTACAAAATCATCCAGTTGTTTTTTGGCAGTGAGGTCCTGATTATTCCACTGTCTTGAATCACATGAATAAAGATCCTGGCTTTTATCGAAAACAAATTTACCCAGGTCGTTGAGTCCATTTTTACTTTTAATATCGACAGGACCTTCATTAGGGGAAGATCCCTTCACTGCAACACCTGAATAATACTTTTCGTCATTTTCACGAGCCCACGTAGGAAATGCCGTCCGCCTGGTATACAATCCCAAAGTGAATTGGTGAAGGTTGTTGCCGTAGACGAGCTTGGTATTTTTCCCCTTTGGAGGACCCAAAACCAACTTTTGTCCATCATAAAAAAACCATTCTCCATACATTGCGCAAAGACGATACAAAAACTGCCATGTCGTTTCCATATACTGAACCTTATAATCAAAATCGTCCTTATAAGAGGGTGCAATGTCTGTTTTTAAAAGATCCAGGGAAAAGTTGGAAGCAGCCCCTAAGGCAATGGTTTCAATATCTACGTTTCGCCAGGTTTCGCAGTCTGGTACATTATCCATCAGAATAGTTGGACTATATCCATTGAAAATGATATTACCAGCGTGACCACTAAAACGTTCGGCTTCCACTGAGGTGATAACGCCGAAAAAATCCATAGACTCCGTGCCCCCCTCTGCTTCTATTTTTATTTTAATAGGGCTGCTGAGAAAATCTTTCGATGTGTCAAATAAATGCGCCTTGGGATTATCAATTGCTTCCGAAGGACAAACCAGCCTGATTGTATGGTGTTCAAAAATACCCTGTGAGATGTGTAATGAAGAGAATTGTTTTATACTCTTGCCATTAATATCTATGCTGGTATTTACGAGTTGTGGCATAAATAGATATTGTTGCTGATAAATAAAAAAGCACTCCGTTTACTCGGGCCAGTTATTTTTAAATTCTGAATCATTCAGCTTCACTTCAC
>Ga0206929_1207_pt1 | contig 12960 bp, 10 predicted proteins | sample Alteio_BWOrgHeat_19_FD_152929 | JGI IMG/M metagenome (GOLD analysis project Ga0206929, IMG submission 152929) | Enriched cells from forest soil in Barre Woods Harvard Forest LTER site, Petersham, Massachusetts, United States -... | ecosystem: Environmental > Terrestrial > Soil > Temperate forest >...
GCAGGAGGCAGGAGGCAAGAGCAGCAGGAGGCAGGAGGCAGGAGGCAGGAGGCAGGAGGCGGGAGGCAGGATGAAAGAATAACTAATAATTAATAACTAGTGTGAAGTTCCAGCACCCAGAATATTTCATCGGCATACTTCTGATTCCACTGCTTATTTACCTGTATTATGGGCTGATCAGCTGGAAGAAAAAATTATCTGCCCGTATTGGCGATCCGTCGCTGGTCGCACAACTGGTAAAATCTTTTTCTGCTAAAAATTTCCTTCTGAAGTTTGTCCTGATATGTATTGCCGTTTTTTTCCTGGTTGCGGGTCTGGCTAATTTACGGGCGCGCGGAAAGGCAGAAGATATTACCCGGCAGGGTGTTGATGTGATGATCGTTCTCGATGTAAGTAAGAGTATGCTGGCACAGGATGTTAAACCCAGCAGGCTGGATAAAGCCCGTCAACTCTTATACCGTCTTACCGACCGCTTGCAGAACGATCGAATGGGATTGATCCTGTTTGCGGGCAGGGCTTATATGCAAATGCCTCTCACGACGGACCATAGTGCGGCTAAACTATACATTTCTGAAGCGGGGCCCGACGCTGTTCCCACACAGGGAACCGTTTTTTCCGAGGCACTCAGTATGGCAAACAGTTCTTTCAACCGGAATGAACATAAATATAAAGCCGTGGTATTGATATCCGACGGGGAGGACCATGACGCGGAAGCATTGAAAGTTGCAAAACAAATGGCAGACGACGGCGTTATGATCAACACAGTGGGTATCGGATCGGTGGAAGGCTCGGAAATCATCGATCCTGAAACGAAAGAGCCGAAAAAAGATGATAAGGGAAACACTGTTATTTCGAAATTGAACGAACAGGAACTGACCGGTCTTTCGGATGCAACGAATGGAATTTATATTCACCTCGACAACCTGGAAGATGCAACGATCACGCTGACCCAGCGGCTGGACAGTATTGAAAAGAGGGCATTGGCGGATAACGAGTTTGTTAACTTTACAAATTATTTTCCATGGTTCATCGGGTTTGCAGGGCTTTTGCTGATCTTAGAATTATTTATTCCGGAACGAAATAGAAAAATTGCTTAAGTCATTACGATCCATATTATTTCTTTTGTCCCTGTTGACGGTATACCATTTACCTGCACAAACGACTGAAGCGTTGATTCGCCGGGGTAACCGCTTTTATAATAAGCAGGACTATGACCAGTCACTCGTGAATTATGATAAGGCGCTAAAAAAATCACCGGGAAATCCCGATGCACACTTCAATCAGGGAGATGCTCAATACCGCAAAAACGATTATGAAAAGGCGGCGTCTGCCTATGATGATGTATTACAATCCAAAGCTGACGAGAATACCAGGCAGGGTGCATATTATAATAAGGGCGTTGCGATGATCCGCCAGAAAAAGCTGGATGAAAGCATAGACGCATGGAAAAATGCTTTGCGCCTGAATCCGGATGACAGTGAGGCCAGGGACAACCTCGTAAAAGCCCTGCTTGAGAAAAAGAAACAGGATCAGCAGGAACAACAGAATAAAAAAGACCAGAAGGATAAAAAAAAGGATGATAAAAAGCAAAATCAGGATCAGAATCAACAAGATAAAACGCCCAAACAGCAACAAAGCAAACTGACCAAGCAACAAGTGGAACAATATCTTAAGTCACTTGAACAAAGGGAAAAAGACGTTCAGGACAAGATGAATCAGAACAAATCCCATACACTGAGCCAGCCGGAGAAGGACTGGTAAATTACGCTGAACGCCTAACGCGTAACGCGTAACGCAAAAGGCGGAACGCGTAACGCAAAAGGCGGAACGCGTAAAGCTTTTTTGTAATTTTACATTTCATTCATCTGCCAATTTAATGCAGCTATACACAGATTCATTGACATCATATAAAAGACTGGATACGGTTCCGGTAAAAGTAGGTGATCTCATGCTGGGTGGTCATGCGCCGGTCCGCGTGCAGACCATGACGACATTCGACACCATGGACACTGGCAAAACCGTCGAACAGTCGATCCGGTGCATTGAAGCAGGCGCGGAGCTGATACGTATTACGGCGCCCAGCAAAACCGAAGCCGAGAATCTCCTGCATATCAAAAACGAAATCCGCAAAAGAGGATATAAAACACCCATCGTAGCAGATATACACTTCACGCCAAACGCTGCTGAAATTGCAGCACGCATCGTGGAAAAAGTAAGGATAAACCCGGGAAATTATGCCGACAAAAAGAAATTCGAGTTTATCGAATACAGCGACGCTGATTATCTGGAAGAAATAGAAAGAATCCAGGATCGTTTTCTGCCCCTGATCAAAATATGCAAAGAATATGGCACAGCCATGCGCATCGGCACCAACCACGGCTCATTGAGCGACCGGATCATGAGTCGTTACGGTGACAGTCCCATGGGAATGGTGGAAAGCGCCATGGAATTTCTGCGCATTGCAAGAGCAGAGAATTATCACCAGATTGTATTGAGTATGAAATCCAGTAATCCGCTGGTAATGGTTGAAGCCTACCGGTTGCTTGTAAAAACCATGGAGGATGAATTCAACCTGATCTATCCGCTGCATATCGGTGTAACAGAAGCAGGTGATGGCGAGGATGGAAGAATAAAATCTGCCATTGGTATCGGCACTTTGCTGGAGGACGGTATCGGAGATACCATACGGGTATCTCTAACCGAAGATCCTGAATTTGAGATTCCCGTTTGCCAGGATATTGTTGCGCGGTACAACTCCAAAAACGCAAAGTCAGATATAGCACCCGTAACCAACTTACCTTATTCTCCATTTGAATATAAAAGAAGAAAGACCCATGCTGTACAGAATATCGGTGGTGTACATCCACCCGTGGTGATAGCTGATTTTATGCGTGAGGCGATTACCCCTGAATCTCTTTTGCGGACCGGTTACCAATATGATGCGATCACTGATAAATGGAATATTGGTGATGCGGCAGCGGATTACATATATACCGGCGATAAAATACCGGGATTTGATCTGCCGGGCACCTGCCGGATTATTTGCAATCATGAAAGCTGGAAAAAACTGAAAGCGGATAAAACCGTTGCAGGAGAAGAAAAGTATTTTCCGCTGATTCAAAGAAGTCAGCTGGAAGTGAATGTTGCCTGTTCACCGACTATGAATTTTTTATCGCTGAATTCGAATCAGGCTATACGTGATGAATTGTTTCAATCATTTGAAAAAGTGCCCGGGTTAGTAATCTGTCTTTATTCTGATAACGAAAATCCAGTACTGGATACCCGGCGTTTCATCATGGAACTGATGAACCGCGGGTTGGAAATTCCGGTGATTCTTGCCATCGAATGTGCAGAAAGCACAATCGACCGGCAACTCATTCATTTTGCCGTGGAAGCCGGCGCCTTGCTTGTCGATGGCATGGGAGACGGAATCTGGCTGATCAATGATCCAAAAAAAATAATGAATGATCAGGTTACCGGAAGAACTTATCTGGCTGCCCATAATAATCATCAGTTTTTGAATAATACTTCCTTCTCCATTTTGCAGGCGGCCAGAACAAGAATATCAAAAACAGAATATATTTCATGCCCTTCCTGCGGACGTACTTTATTTGACCTGCAGGAAACGACTTCAAAGATCCGGTCCATAACAAGCCATCTGAAAGGTTTGAAAATTGCGATTATGGGATGTATTGTGAATGGTCCGGGTGAAATGGCTGACGCAGACTTCGGTTATGTGGGCAGCGGTCCGGGAAAGGTTACATTATACAAAGGAAAGGAAGTGATGAAAAGAAACGTGAACAGCGAAACAGCGGTATCTGAACTCATTAAACTACTCAAAGAGAGTGATGTCTGGATAGAACCGGAGGAAAGTATGGAAGACTGGAAGACTGGAAGTCTGGAAGTGAGAGGATAAACTTCATAATTGCTTTAGGCTTTACGCTTAAAAACGTGTGCTCCTTCTGAAATAATCGTAGAATAGCAATCGGGAATTTTGCCGTATTTTTTTTCATATGCCGACTGGATATTAGAAATAAATATCCCGGCGGAATCTTTTTCTACGAGCGTAATAATACACCCGCCGAAACCACCGCCCATTTGCCTGGCCCCTTTTACTCCTTTCATTTCTTTTATCGTACTTACCAGAAAATCAGATTCCGGACAACTAACCGCATATTCCTTACTCAAACCTTCGTGAGAGGCATACATCAGTTGTCCAAATGCGTTCAGGTCATTCCGTTTTAAGAAATCACAACCTGTCAGCAATCGTTGGTTTTCCCCAATAATGAAATGGCACCTTTTGTAAACAACATCATCAAGCTCTTTGCGGTGGGATTCCAATAAGTCTGTTCCTACATCCCGCAGGGAATGGATGTTTGAATCATAATTCCGGAGAACCGCCACACCGGCATCACATTGCTGCCGTCGAAGATTGTATTCTGATGAGGCCAGCGAATGACTGACCATTGAATTCACCAGGATAATACGGATATCGGGAAAATCAAATGGTATGTATTCATATTCCATGTTTCTGCAGTCCAGTTTTATCAGGTGACCGGCTTTCCCATGCAGGCTTGCGAACTGATCCATGATCCCGCATTGAAGATTTGCAAACTGATTTTCGGTTTTATGACCCGCAAGCGCAAGTTCCAGTCTGGATAAGCCCAGGTGAAAGTATTCATTCAGCGCCAGCCCGAAAGCAGAGCAAAGCGCTGCTGATGAACTCATACCTGCTCCTACAGGCACATTGCCTGATACCACTACGTCCATGCCCAGGGGAAGGCGATGTTCCGGCATAATCATATAAATCATACCCAATAAATAAGTTGGCCAACCCTTCACCGGATGCATATCATCCAGAGAGAACGAATAATTTTCGTTGTATTCAAGTGCTCTGACAGTCAGCCGGTTTTCGGTATTTGGAGCCATGGCCAGCCAGATATTCCTGTCAATGGCGGCCGGCAGAACAAAGCCCTGGTTATAATCCGTGTGTTCACCAATCAGGTTTACGCGACCGGGCGCAGCAGTTAATTGGTATTCTTTTCCGAAATATTGTTGAAATTGCCTGTGTATATCCATTTTCATTCTTCTAAAATTAAACACACTGAATGTCATTCAATATTACACCAGAAAAGGATGAGGATCTGGATCTTTTACAAATTACCGATCTCAGCTCCGGTATTCAGGTCAGGATACTGCCTGCACCGGGCGCCCTGTTACACGAATTTTCGATACCATTAGGCAATCGCAGAATCCAGGTCATAAATAGTTATAAAAATCTGGCAGACCAGAAAGAGAATGCTGCTTTTTATAAGAGCGCCAAACTGTCTCCCTTTGTTTGCCGTATTTCAGAAGGTAAATATGAATTCGAAAATATCCGTTATGAATTTGAAAACAAATTTAGTGACGGATCTGCAATACATGGTGTTCTGGCAGACAAACCGTTCACGGTCCTGGAAAAATCAACCGGGGAAAACGAGGCGTTTATTCTTCTCGAATACCATTATCAAAAAGAAGATCAGGCTTATCCCTTTGAATATTTAATAAATGTAAAATATACATTAAAAACGGGCGGGCGCCTGTACCTCGACACGACAGTTAAAAACCTGTCTTATCAGCGAATACCCATGGCCGATGGATGGCATCCGTATTTTAGTCTGGAAGGAAAAGTGAACGACTGGCTATTATCTTTTCATTCAAGAGAAAAACTGGCCTTTAGTGAAAAACTGATCCCTCTCGGGCATACTGTTGAGGCACCGGATTTTTATTCTCCCAAACTGATTGGTGAGGAATTTTTTGACAATTGTTTTTTATTGGAACCGGATTCCGGAGTACCGGCTGCGACATTGGAAAATCCTGCAAATGGTCTTCTTCTCAGCTTTTATCCCGATCGCTTTTATCCGTTTCTTCAGATATATACTCCCCCGGACCGCCAGAGTATTGCGATCGAAAACCTGAGCTCAGCGCCGGATGCATACAATAACGGATTGGGCCTGATTATTTTGGAACCCGGCGATTCACAAAGTTTTAGCGTGTTATATCAATTGGAATTCCTGTAAACATGTACCTTGCCCATTAATTGATTTTATGAAAAGTTTGAAATTCTTCTTTGCGATTGCCGGCATGCTTCTATTGGCCGGATGTTTTGAAATTAATGAAGACATTAATGTGAAAGCAGATGGTTCAGGTGTATATTCAGTTCATACGGATATGAGCCAGCTTTTGCAGGCCATGCAGACTTACCTGGGCAAGGATGAAATGGACAAACAACTACCTCAAAAAGAAATCGACACCACCGTGATGATGAAAACTCTGCTGGATACCGCCAAAAATATTACAGCAGAGAACAAGGCCCTGATAAAAGATGGTTCTGTTCATCTGAAACTGAATATCAACGAGAAAATATTTAACAGCGATATCACCATTCCGTTTAAAAGCCAGTCCGACCTTCAAAAGCTGTACAATTCCATGAATAACCAGACGCTCGGATTTAACCAGTTGTTCAAGGGTATTGCCGGCAAAACCGATTCAACCATGTCAGGAAATGACCAGGGCATGCCTGATATGAATCAATTCAATGCTATTTATGATTTTGAAAGTCACGATGGCCTTTTATCCCGCAAACTAAACCAGGAAAAATGGAAGGCCCTTCAGACAAGTCCGCAATTTGCGCAAATGAAAGACGCGGGCAGTATGGGTATTTCCATTCCGTATACATTAACCATCAGCATTCCCAGGCCGGTTAAAAAGGTTGACAACGAGCTGGCTAAACTCTTTCCTGACAGAAAAAAAATTGTGATCCAGTATAACCTGATCGAGGTTTTCGAACATCCTGAAAAATTCGAATACACCATCGTTTATTAGTCAAAGAGCAATGCATAGAAAAACGGATTTTCTGGTGGTCGGATCTGGCATTGCCGGATTAACCTATGCTTTGAAAGTAGCAAAAGCCTGTCCGGATAAACAGGTGCTGGTAATTACCAAGACCATTGCGGACGAAACCAACACAAAATATGCACAGGGCGGCATTGCGGGAGTCACCGATTTTGAAAATGACAGTTTCGAAAAACATATTGAGGATACATTGATTGCCGGAGACGGACTTTGTAATCTGAGGACCGTGGAAATTGTTGTAAAAGAAGGTCCCTTGCGCATTCAGGAAATGATTGACTGGGGTGCGCGTTTTGACAAGGACTCCGCCGGTGAGTATAAAAGAGGAAGAGAAGGTGGTCATTCCGAATTCAGGATCCTGCATCATAAAGACGTTACAGGAAAAGAAATGGAGCGGGCCTTATTGCAAACCGTCGCTGAGCAGAAAAATATCGAGATCATCAAGCATTGTTTTGTGGTGGACATCATCACGCAGCATCACCTAGGCTACCTGGTAACCAAGGGTACTCCGGATATCGAATGTTTCGGTATTTATGCGCTGGACATGCATGAGAACATGATCGTTAAAATATTATCCCGCATCACGGTTTTTGCTACCGGTGGTAACGGGCAGGTCTATCGCACTACCACCAATCCCGTGATTGCGACCGGTGATGGCATTGGCATGGTGTATCGCGCGAAAGGCCGGATTGAAAATATGGAATTCATCCAGTTTCATCCAACTGCCTTATATCAGCAGGGAGTAAGTCCCGCATTTCTCATTACAGAAGCAGTGCGTGGAGACGGAGGTATTCTCCGGAATAAAAATGGCGAAGCCTTTATGGAGAAATATGACGAGCGCAAGGATCTCGCACCACGTGATATCGTAGCCAGGGCCATTGACAGTGAAATGAAAAAAGCCGGTACTGAACACGTGTACCTGGACTGCCGGCATATGGATATGAAAAAATTCGTGGAGCATTTCCCGAATATTTATGATACCTGTAAATCCGCCGGCATCGATGTAGCAACACAAATGATTCCGGTGGCGCCGGCTGCTCATTATAGTTGCGGAGGAATAAAAACGGATGAATGGGGGCATACATCCATACGTAATTTATATGCCGCCGGTGAATGTGCTTCCACCGGATTACACGGTGCCAATCGCCTGGCGAGTAATTCCCTGCTGGAAGCCATGGTATTTGCGCATCGCTGTTATCTGGACAGCGTAGAAAAAATCAAAACGCTGTCATTCCGTGAAGACATTCCGGACTGGAATGCGGAAGGTACTACGGCGCCCAATGAAATGATTTTAATTACACAGAGTATCAAAGAACTTCAATTGCTGATGAGTGATTATGTAGGTATCGTGCGTACGAATATCCGCTTGACCCGCGCGCTAAAAAGACTGGACCTTTTACACGAAGAAATTGAAGCCTTGTATGAAACCACTTTATTATCCCCCCAGCTTTGTGAAGCACGGAACCTGATCACTACCGGGTTCCTGATCGTAAAAAGTGCGCAGTTCAGAAAAGAAAGCCGCGGTCTCCATTTTAATACAGACTATCCGCAAAAGAGCAGTCTGGTCCAAAATACAGTACTCTGATGAAAGCCATGATCCTGGCCGCCGGACTGGGCACGCGTTTCAAGCCGTGGACGAACGGGCATCCCAAGGCGCTCGCCCTGGTTAATGGGAAAAGCCTGCTTGAAAGGAATATACTTTACCTGCAATCGTTCGGGATTAAGGAGGTGATCGTAAATGTGCATCATTTTTCGGAACAGATACTGGAAGCGATCCACAAACACAAAGGATGGGGAAGCGATATCAGCATCAGTGATGAAACGGGACAGGTGCTCGAAACAGGCGGTGGTCTGAAGAAAGCAGCCGGTTTTTTTGACTACGGATCTTTTTTTCTGATGAATGTTGATATATTGACTGACCTGGATCTGGAAGCCATGGCTTTTTATCATGAAGAAAAAAAACCGCTGGTCACACTGGCTGTAACAAACAGAAAATCGTCGCGCCATTTTCTGTTTGATCTGGATGAAAGACTTTCCGGATGGCGCAATACCAAAACCGGCGAAGAGAAAATCTCCATAGCGGCACCCGCATTAACAGAAAAAGCATTCAGCGGGATTCACCTGATTTCTCCCGAAATATTTCCTCTTATACATCGGGAAGGGAAATTCTCCATAGTGGATGTATATCTCGACCTCGCTGCATCACATTTGATCCTTGGGTTCGATCATTCGGGTTCCAAACTGGTTGATGTGGGAAGAACGGAATCGGTTGCAGTAGCTGAAAAACTATTTCTGTAATTAGTCTTTTCTACTCTTCCAAAAGGAAAGTGTCCTCCAGGGATTTCTCCTTTTTTCGCTTTACAAATTTTATAAACAGGAAAATAGTGACCACGTTAAAATAAAAAATAGTGTAAGGAACATACTCTTCATAGGTGTTCGCACCCATGAATTGCAAATTGATATCCATATCGAAATGAAAATTTACATCATTCCGATAGCCAATAGCAAAATAAGGACCATAATAGCAGTAGAATTTTAATCCGAGAATATCAATCCGTAACGACTGTAATATAAGAGACAGCTTAACCAAAATACTGCCGAGTCTTGACCGGGGATTTTGCCAATATGTAAATCCTGAAATAAAATAGAAGAAAAAGATTGAAAATGTAATTATGAGCGAAAGATCAATCCGATTAAATGTGGAACGTCTGTACGTTAAGAGGTACGCCAGGGGAGCAAGAATCGCACACATTAGATAGATCGCATAAAATTTTTCAAATCCTGTACGTTTTGTACCTGATTCCATATCCTTTTTTAAATTCTCTTCATCCATTCTTCCAATCCTTCGATTCCTGTTCGATATGATGTACGTCTACGGTGACACCGAATTTATTTTTCAGATGGCGAGCCAGGGAATCGGCGGCATATACACTACGGTGCTGACCACCTGTGCATCCGAAGTTTACCTGTAAATTTTCAAAACCACGGTTGATATAGTCTTCCACCGAAATATCCACGAGGTCGAATACACTGTTGAGATATTCGGGCATTTTTGTTTGTTGTTCCAGGAAGTCTTTTACTTCTTTATCTCTGCCCGTTTTAGATTTAAATATTTCCAGCCGGCCTGGATTTAGAATGGCACGGCAATCAAACACAAATCCCCCACCGTTTCCATCTGTATCGGGCGGAATGGATTTTTTATAGGAAAAGCTGTTTATATGAACCACCAATGGTGTTTCGGCATTTGCGCGTGGCGGGATGAATCGTTCAATGATGTGATCCTCTACAATCAGGTTCAGAATTCTTTCAAACTCGGGAACATTTTTCGCCATCGGATATTGATGCAGAAAAGACCGGAGATTTTTAAGACCCAGGGGAATACTAACCAGGAAATGTGCTTTCCGTTCAAACAAACCACGGAATCCATAGGCACCCAATACCTGCATGAGGCGGATAAGTACATATCCATGATATTGCCGGATGAAATTTTTTTTGTTGAACGTTGTGCCAAGTTCTACCTCTACACAATCCATATAATACTCAAGCAATCCATGTTTCCAGGCTTCATTCAGTTCGGCTTTTGCCTGCCAGAGCATGGATGCCACATCATATTGCATCGCACCCTTCATGCCTCCCTGATAGTCGATAAAATGTACTTCTTCGTTTTCGATTAATATATTCCTGCTCTGGAAATCCCGAAACATAAAATATTTATATTCTGTGTTACCCAGCTCAGCAGAAAATATTTCGAAGTCCGCGATCAGTTTTTCTTTATCATAAGGAAGCTGAAGAGTATCCAGAAAATAATATTTAAAATATAGTAAATCGCTCATGATCGCCTGTTTACCAAACTCACTGGAAGTAAGGCACCAGTTTTCATAATCCATTCCTTTATCGCCCTGGATCTGCAGGTGTGCCAACGCCTTCAGGCTTTTTCTAAACAGATTGTAAACCTCGTCGGAAGGACCGGAATCCTCCAACCGGTTCAGGAGGGAAATATCCCCGAAGTCTTCCTGGATATATATTGTGCCTTCTGTATTCACAGCATAAATCTCCGGAACGGGGCAATCCCTGGTTTTAAAATGCCGGCTGAAGTTGATAAAACTCAGGTTCTCTTTTATGTTGATCCCATAGGTGGCGATAAAAGATCCAGCCGCCGTGCGGATTCTGTAGTAAATACGGATGCTGCCGGACTGTGGTATTTTATCGATGGAAAGAACAGGCTCCCGGCTATACACGCCAAACAGGTCGCTAATATCTTTGGTGATATGATCCATAAGAAAAGATGAAACTACAAAAAGCTACGCAACCACGGTGATTTCAGGTGTTGGTTCGGTATGACGCTTCAAAATACTTTCCTGGTGGGCTGCTATCAATTCAGCAAGGCAGGCTGTCCATCCGGTCTGATGGCAAGATCCCAGACCCATACCATTATCTCCATGAAAATATTCATAGAAAAGATTCAAATGTTCATTGCCCGGTTGCCGGTAAAACCAATTGTATTTACCGTATTGGGGCACGCTACCCGAATCATCGGGCAAAAACAAACTGATCACACGCTGGGTGAGAAAGTCTGCCACTTCTTCCAGATTCATATACACACCGGAGCCCACAGGACATTCCACTGTCAACGCGTTGCCATAAAAGTTGCCATATTTGCGAATGGATTGTATGATCAGATAATTGATCGGCATCCATACAGGTCCCCGCCAGTTCGAATTTCCACCAAAAAGATTCGATGTTGAATCACCGGGATCGTATTGAATATTATAATCAATATTATCAATCCGTACCGAATAGGGATTTTTTTCATGAAACTTTGAAAGCGCGCGGATTCCACCCGGAGAAAGAAATTCATTTTCATTCAGTAAGCGTTCGAGCAGACTTACCAGGCGATCGCGGGGAATCAGAGACAGCAATATGGTATCGCCATCGGTTTTTTCTTCGTTGGGCCAGAACTTATTATTTTTCAAACGGTAGTTCTCGAACCAGCTGATGCGTTTTTGAAAATCGACGAGTTTATCCAGTTTTTTCTTTTCAATAATAGAAACGGCAAAAAGGGTCGTGATGCCCACGATGGAATGGATACGTAACTGAAGAGGCGCGGAACCTGCAACCGCCAGTGTATCATAAAAAAAACGGTCATCTTCATTCCACATGCCCTGTTCATTCAGTGCTTCCGCAATCAAAACGAATTGTTCAAAAAATTTCGTCGCCGTATCCTCAAAAGTAATATCCTTCATGGCAATTTCCAGGGCCATGTCCATCATGTTGAGCGCATACATACCCATCCAGCTCGTTCCGTCCGCCTGTTCAAGCTGCATTTGCCCGGGCAGTTCGATACTCCGGTTGAATACGCCAATATTATCCAGACCGAGGAATCCGCCTTCAAACATATTATTTCCATTCGGATCTTTCCGGTTCACCCACCAGGTAAAATTGATCAGTAATTTTTGAAAAATTCTTTTCAAAAAGTCCACATCATAGGTCCCTGTTTTTTCACCTTCAATCTTATAGACCTCCAGAGCGGCCCAGGCCTGCACCGGAGGATTTACATCACTGAAATTCCATTCATAAGCGGGCAGTTGTCCGTCGGGTTTCATGTACCATTCGCGCATGATCAGCAGCAACTGGTTCTTTGAGAATACCGGATCCACCATGGACATGGGTATGCATTGGAAAGCCATGTCCCAGGCGGCATACCAGGGATATTCCCATTTGTCGGGCATGGCTATGATATCCTGGTTTTTCAGGTGTTTCCAATCGTGATTGCGGCCAAATTTTTTTCCATCATTGACCGGACTGATGCCATCACTGCTCGTCAGCCATTTTTCGACATCAAAATGATAGTACTGTTTACTCCAAAGTATGCCCGATAAAGTCTGCCTTTGCAGTAATTTTAATTCAGGTGGAGTTGAAGGGTGAAGGATCGCATCATAAAAAAGATCGGCTTCGTGTTTTCTTACTTCAAAGACTTTTTTGAATCCCAGTGTGAATGGGTTCGCAATTGCTTTATTGGAAAGTCGCAGATAGATGCTTTCTGTTTTTCCGCCTTCCAGCCGTAATTTA
>Ga0206929_1209_pt1 | contig 12690 bp, 9 predicted proteins | sample Alteio_BWOrgHeat_19_FD_152929 | JGI IMG/M metagenome (GOLD analysis project Ga0206929, IMG submission 152929) | Enriched cells from forest soil in Barre Woods Harvard Forest LTER site, Petersham, Massachusetts, United States -... | ecosystem: Environmental > Terrestrial > Soil > Temperate forest > O...
ACCATGTTGTGGGTTCGCATGTGGTTGTTGTTGCGGGTGCGGATTGCCGTGAGGCTGTGGATTATGGGGTTGATTGTTATATGCCTGCTGATGTTGCGGCTGTTGATGTTGCGGCTGTTGATGTTGTGGTTGTTGATGTTGCGGTTGTTGTTGATGTTGCGCCTGCTGATATTGCTGCTGCTGCGGCTGCTGATGCTGTGGAGCCGGACGGTTTCCTGCATTTGGATTTCCCTGTGCAGAAGGATGTCCGTTCTCAGCATGAACATTCGGAGAAGGTTGGGTGCGTGTGGCAGACGGATGATTGTATGCTGCCGGTGGATGATTCACCGTGGGAGAACTACCATGGGAATCATACCTGTGGCCTCCAACCGTATTCATGGCAGTTGTAGAAGGACGACCCCGGTTTACGGTAGCAAACTGGTTTCTGTCCCTGGCTGCTGACTGCATATGCGTATTCTGTTGCGCAGTTGCCTGTACATGACGTTCTCTTGAAAAGGATTCTTCCTGTGCGGTTGGTCTGGCTGCAATTCCTCCGGGACCTCCATTGAAACTGGTCCGTGTGCTGGTATGATTGACAATAACCGTACGATCGACATATACATTGCGGACTACGGTTCTGTTTACATTCACAACGGCCGTATTGTACCTGAATGCACCACCTTCCCATCTGCCGCCATAATAGCCGCTTCCACCGTATCCATATCCATAGTTGACACCTCCGTAGAATCCGACGTGGGGACCCCAGTATCCAGGATGAAAGCCATAAACTCCACCTACAAAACCCCAATAGCAGGGCGTCCATAAAAATCCGATTTGTGGCGGACGAACCCATACTCCGGGAACCCAGTAATATCCACCATCACCATAAGCCCAATAGCCGGGCGTCCATAGATATCCGTCTAACGGGCATGGCGGCTGTGAATAAACCGGCAATGGTGGTGGTGGAATATTGGCAGATATGCTGATACCCACACTGACCTGTGCAGAAGCCGGGGACGACGAAATTATAAACGCGCCAACGGCCATTACTAGAATTATGCTTATCTTTTTCATTGTATATCTTAAGGTGTTATATAATGTTTACATGTATAATGAAAAGTACGTGCCAGTTATTGCATAGGGTCCCGTCTTTAACAAAGGATTGATTCGAGCCTTATTTTTTAACTGTCAGTAAAGCATTGACGCACAGTACATCATATATTTGACAGAAGAATAAATTCTAAAGTAAACCATCATGAAGCAATATTTTATCTATTCATTATTGTGCCTTCTGCTCATTCAAACGGGATATTCGCAGACAAACCCGGTAACCGTTTACACAACTGCGGAAAATACCAATTACCGCTTAACTAAAACAGATAATCTGCAGTTCGCGGATTTTGGTCAGCCCGCAGAGGGACAGGTCGTCATCATCGTTGACGCGACGCATACGTATCAGACCATGTTGGGGATCGGAGGCGCCATTACAGATGCTTCCGCGGAAACATTTGCAAAACTTCCCGCAGATGTTCAAAAACATTTTCTGACTTCTTATTATTCCACAACAGATGGTATTGGCTACACGCTGGCAAGAACGAATATTCACAGTTGTGATTTTTCAAGCGGCAGTTATACCTATGTGACAGATGAGGATAAAGATTTGAAAACATTCAGCATTGACCACGATAAAAAATTCAGAATTCCTCTCATTCATCAGGCCATTGCTGCAGCAGGAGGCAAACTGGTATTGTATGTAAGTCCCTGGAGTCCGCCAGCCTGGATGAAAGACAATCACGACATGCTTCATGGTGGTAAATTATTACCGGAGTACAGGCAAGCATGGGCCAATTATTTTATAAAATTTATAAAGGCATACGAAAAAGAAGGCATCCCTGTATGGGGTTTGACATTGCAAAATGAACCACTCGCAAAACAGACCTGGGAATCCTGTAATTATACCGCAGAGGACGAACGCGATTTCATAAAAGGATATCTGGGACCCACGTTGAATAGTAGCGGTATGGCGGACAAGAAATTAATTGCATGGGATCATAACCGGGATTTGATTTATCAGACCGCCAGCACGATTTTAAATGACAAAGACGCCGCGAAATATGTATGGGGAATCGGATACCACTGGTATGAAACCTGGACAGGGAGTGCCATGATGTTTGATAATGTCAGAAAAGTGGAAGAAGCCTACCCTGATAAAAATCTGATTTTCACGGAAGGATGTGCAGACCGTTTTGACGCAGCTAAAATAAACGACTGGTCACACGGAGAGATGTACGGGCATTCCATGATTCATGATTTCAACAATGGAACCGTGGGTTGGACGGACTGGAATATTTTGGTGGATGAAACCGGAGGACCGAACCACGTGGGAAATTTTTGTTTTGCACCCGTCATTGGAGATACGCGGAAAGGTGAATTGATTTATACAAACTCGTACTATTATATAGGGCATTTCTCAAAATTCATCCGGCCGGGAGCCAAGCGGATTACAAGTTCATCCAATAGAGATATGTTGGAGACAACTGCCTTTCAAAATCAAGATGGAAAAATTGTAGTCGTTGTGATGAATAACAGCGACCAGAAAGTTCCCTATTTTTTATGGATGAATAATAAGGCGGCAAAAGCAGAAAGCCTGCCTCATTCCATCGTAAGCATGATATTTTAGTAAACCGGTATCAACGGTTTCATGTTTTCCAATACAGGTTCATACAACCTTCTTTTCCATATATCGGATCAGATTTGGGAATATGGACCTTCCGGATGTTTTTATCCGTTCCCGGGCGTTCGCCAGATTTTCCGAGATTAATATCGAAGTCCTTTCCCTCAGGATATGCACCAACGCATTTAAAATCCAGGGAAGCGCCAATATTTTTATGTGCAACGCCGGCGGGGATCAACAGCACATCGCCTTTCTCCACCATCAGCTGAATGCCCCTGTCACCTCCCAGCAAAACATGACAATCGCCGCTGTAAACGCCCATCACTTCGTGCGTGATACTATGATAATGATTGTAGGTGTAAATACCGTTTCTCCAGGAATTCGACCAGTTATTATTTCCAAAAACTTTTTCAATCAGATTCGGGGAGTGATCATTTGGTAAATGAAATACGGCTTTATAAAGCAATACAGGCAATACTGAATTTGGAAAAGTTCCATTGTCAGATATTGAAAATGCCGGGATTTTATTTGGGACCGGTTTTAACAGCATGACATATAAAATTACAAAAATTCAGATTAAACAATCTGCCGGATTTATGGTAAGGATTTTAGAATTTCATTCAGCTTTGCTTCTTTTTCCGTATATTTCTTTAGCAGCACCACCTGATTGCCGGCGCGGATAAGATTGTGATCGGCATATTTAGTTTGGTAGTAGAAATCATTGTTTAAATGGTCAGTTAAGAACCGGAGTGCCTGCATATAAATTGCGAATTTTCCTGCGTAAACAAAATAACTGCTTTCATCCTCACTGAGTTCCTTTCGCATTTCTCCTAAGTATCCACGTGCGATCTCCCTGAAATATTCCTCCCGAATTTCGATCCTGCTGAAGTCTCTGATCTCTTCACTGACCGGTGACAAATATGTCCGGAGCATATCTCCGACATCGCTGATAAAATACCCGCTCATCACGGTATCCAGGTCAATCACACATAGACCCTTGTCGGTATTCCGGTCGAATAATACATTGTTGATTTTCGCGTCGTGGTGCGTGACACGTAGTCGAATGAATGAAAGCGAATTCATTTTTTCAAAGATTTCGACGATACCGTGCAGGCTTTTTAAAAATGAAATCATGTCTGAAGATCGGGCGATCCGTTGTTTATTCCCTTCTTTGATGGCTGTTTCAAATTGCTGATATCTGAGCGTTAAATTGTGAAACCCGGGCAGTGTTGTGTGTAATTGTGATGGATCGAAAGAGGATAGCAACCGCGTAAATTTTCCAAATTGTCTGGCAGCTTCGTAAGCCAGGGCCGGTCTGTTAACTTCATTACAACTGTATGAATTTTTTATGAAGGGAAACAGCCGGTAATAATAATCGCCGTCACCCTGCTGGCGGACAAAATTCTGCCCCTGCATGGTATCGACGGGCGCGACAAACAAATATCCGGGGTGATTCGCTTTGAAAAAGGCGGATAACAATCTGCAATTGTCCATGATATCCTCCGGCCGCCTGAATATTTCGTGGTTGATCCGCTGCAAAAGCCATTCACTCTCATCGCAAACTATTTTCCATGTCTGATTGATGAGTCCGTTTCCAAAAACCGATATGCTGCAGTTGCTGCTGTCTAAACCATATTGGGATAAAATGGACGCGTGCATATTCTGCAAACTTAATCCGGACTATTACAGGTTGACGCATGGCAGCTGTTTTTATTTAATTACATTAGAGTACTCATTTATACCAGAAAAATATGAAAGAAAATCGCAGGCGGTTTTTGCGTAAACTCTCACTGGGCACGGCCGGTGCTACCACAGCGCTTCCATTATTTGCAAACTGGTTCCAACAAAAAGCGGATCGTCCAGGCAAATTTTCCGACGGTAAGATCATTGCCGGACAATCCCGTTTCAATATGTGTGGGTATGCCGCACCGAATTTGGATACGGTCCGGATTGGAATTATCGGATTGGGTATGCGGGGCCCCGATGCCGTAAAAAGGATGTCTTTTATTGAGGGAGTGGAAATCAAAGCGCTTTGTGATAAAATACCTAACAGGGTGCAGTCTGCCCAAAAGATCCTGGAGACCGCCGGCTTGCCGAAAGCCGCTGAATATTCCGGCGATGAAGGCTGGAAGGCGCTTGTTGAAAGGCCTGATATTGATCTCGTTTATACCTGCACGCCCTGGCGCCTGCATACGCCCATTGCGTTGTATTCTATGAATCATGGCAAACATGCAGCCACTGAAGTTCCTTCGGCAGTCACTTTGGATGAATGCTGGCAGTTGGTAGAAACTTCAGAGAAGACAAAGAAGCATTGTGTGATGCTGGAAAACTGCTGTTATGATTTTTTCGAATTGCTCACGCTCAATATGGCCCGAAATGGTCTATTCGGAGAGTTGGTGCATGCCGAGGGTGCTTACCTGCACAATCTGCTGGATTTAAATTTCAGCAAAACCGGCTATGCAGATATGTGGAGGCTTCGGGAAAATGCAAGTCGGAACGGCAACCTGTATCCCACGCACGGTCTGGGTCCGATCGCGCAGTGCCTCAATATTAACCGCGGAGATAAAATGGACTACCTCGTGTCGATGTCATCCAATGATTTTCTGATGGGTGAGACAGCGCGGCAGAAAGCATCCGTAGATCCGTTTTTTCAGGAATTCGCATCCAAAAGCTATCGCGGAAATATGAACACGACAATGATCCGGACACAAAATGGAAAAACAATTCTGCTGGAACACGATGTGACCAGTCCGAGACCTTATTCAAGAATTCATCAGCTGACAGGAACGAAGGGAATGGCATGCAAATGGCCCGAACCGCCAAGAATTGCTTTGGGGAATACTGAAAAATGGCTGGATGATACGAAGATGAAGGAGCTGGAAGATCAATATACGCTGCCGATCGTTAAACACGTCGGAACTTTTGCAAAAAAAGTAGGCGGCCACGGAGGTATGGATTTTATTATGGACTGGCGGTTGATAGATTGCCTGCGAAATGGTCTGCCACTGGATCACGATGTATATGATGCCGCTTTATGGAGTTCCGTAGCACCGCTGAGTGAGGAATCTGTTGCTGCCAGATCGAAGACGGTCGATGTGCCTGATTTTACTAGGGGCGCCTGGAAAACAAACCAGCCGATGACGCTGGGGCTGGAAGGCGCTGCCACAACGACTTTGCGCAATATGACTGAAAAATAATTTCAGTTCCTGAAACCCATATGATTCCACATGAATGAGAAATTACCTCTGTCCAACCGATTGCTATCGCTTGATTTCCTGCGCGGCATCACAATGGTTTTTCTGACGCTGGAAAGCACGCTCTTATTCGAACATCTGGTGCCGGTCGTAAAAGGCGGCTGGGGAGAGGGAATCCTGAATCAGTTTTTTCATCATCCCTGGCATGGGCTTCATTTCTGGGACTTAATACAGCCGACATTCATGTTTGTTGCAGGTGTGGCACTTGCATTTTCGGTGAAAAAACAACGGCAGACGCTGACCTGGCGTCAGTCGTTTATTAAGATATTGAAAAGATGCGGCTGGCTGTTTTTCTGGGGTGTGTTTGACTATGCCGTCCGAAAAAATGGCCTGTCGTTTGAATTATGGGATGTGCTTACCCAATTATCATTTACAACACTGGTTGCATTTCTGATCATGGACTGGCCGGTTTATATGCAGATCATTGTAAGCGGAATATGCCTACTGATCCCGGAATTTCTTTACCGGTACGCACATGTACCCGGCTTCGATCAGCCTTTCGTGGATCAGCACAATTTTGGAAATTACATTGACACTCTGTTGATGAATAAGATCAATCCTGGTGGATGGGTAGCGATCAACTGCATTTCAACATCGGCACACACAATCTGGGGCGTGCTGGCGGGAAAACTTTTAATGAGCGATAGGACGGGCGCCGGTAAAATGAAATGGCTTGTCGGGAGCGGTTTTATTCTTTTAGCGCTGGGATTTGGGCTGGACTGGACCAATATAACGCCCATCATTAAACGCATAGCCACCAGTTCATTTGTGCTTGCGTCGGGAGGTTATTGCGTTTTGGTTTTAGCGGTCTGTTACTGGTGGATTGATATTCAAAAACACCGGAGCAGACTGATGTTTTTTAATCTGTTCGCCCTCAATTCAATATTTATCTATTTGTTTTTTGAAATAGTAGGCGACAGATGGTTTACGGGTTATATTCTTACGATCACCCAAGGGGTATTTGACATCATCCATGTTCCGATGCTGGCCGCCGCCATACTGGGTTCCCTGGTTGTATTTGCCCTGGAAGCGGGGATGCTTTATTTTCTTTACAGGAAAAAAATATTTTTTAAGGTTTGAGCCAGATTCCTATTTCCAGGGTTCTCAGTTCTGCTTTTACAGGTTGAGCCGGATTGCCATTTCCAGACCCCTCAGCTCCGCAAGACCGCGCAGGCGGCCGATTGCAGAATAGCCCGGATTGGTTTTCTTTTTCAGATCATCCAGCATCTGATGTCCGTGGTCGGGCCGCATAGGGATGGACAACTTACGCCGCTGCATCATGGATACAATTTCCTTCACGACTTCATACATATCCACGTCACCATCGAGGTGGTTTTCTTCATAGAAATCGCCAGCTTCATTTCTGCGCGTGCTGCGAAGATGAAGAAAATGAATGCGGTCGGAAAAATGACGGATCATGGCTGGCAGATCGTTGTCGGCGCGAACGCCAAAAGAACCCGTGCAAAAACATATCCCATTACTGGGCGATGGAATTTCTTTGGCAAGCAGGTCTGCATCATGCGCAGTGCTTAAGATTCTTGGAAGACCCAGCAGGGAATACGGCGGATCATCCGGATGAATGGCCATGCTGGAACCATTTTCTTCCGCAACCGGAACGACAGCATTTAAAAAATCAAATAAATTCCTGCGCAGTTTGTCTGCATCGATATCCTGATAGGCATTGAGTGCCGCCTGAAATTTTTCCAGGGTAAAACTTTCTTCACTGCCTGGTAGTCCTGCGATAATATTTTTTTGAAGCTTACTTTTTTCATCATCCGGCATACGGTCGAATCGCTTTTTTGCAATTGAAATTTCTTCGGAAGAATAGTCTTTTTCTGCGCCGGGGCGTTTCAGTATAAACAAATCAAAGGCAATAAAAGCAGCTTTTTCAAAACGAAGGGCCAGTGAACCGTCGGTTTGCTGAAAAGCAAGATCGGTCCGCGTCCAATCAAGCACCGGCATGAAATTATAAGTGATAATATGTATGCCTTCTGCAGCCAGGTTCCGGATACTCGTTTTATAATTTTCGATCAGCTCCTTATAATTTCCGGTCCGGGTTTTAATGAATTCATGCACGGGCAGGCTCTCCACAACCACCCATTGCAAACCCGCTTCCTCCACCAGGTTTCTTCTCTTTTGAATCTCCACGGGTGTCCAGGGATCTCCGTTTGGAATATGGTGCAGGGCCGTTACCACACCACTGCAACCCGCCTGACGGATATCCCATAGGCTGACCGGGTCGTCCGGACCATACCAGCGCATGCTTTGAACCATGCCAAAACCTATTTTTCCCATCTGTTTTACCGGTTAAAAAGACATTTTTTCGCCGTTATTTTCTCCTTTTTCTTCATAATAATCATCCAGATTCTTCGTTTTAGGTATTAGTGATTATCATAACTGAAGTTTTCTCAAGCCGGTGTTTCTACACTGGCTTTTCTTTTTTTAGCCTAACACATAACGCTTAACGCTTAACGCCTAACGCTTAACGCCTAACGCTTAACGCTTAACGCCTAACGCTCATCGCTCATCGCTCATCGGTCATCGGCTAACACAGACCTTTTTAATAATAGTGTAAAAATACGTTTCCCTGATCGCAAAGTTCCGAAAGGGTAGCTTCCGCATCGAGGTTTTTTGGCATCAATCCTTTAAATTGTTCCTTCAACAGGATCATATGGCTGGCCAATCGAAAATTTCACTTTTTTTCCCGGATAAGAATTCATTTGGAGATAAAAAAATCACGGTGCTCGGCGGAGATGCAGGAGGTACCAAGGTAAACCTGGCTATTTTTGAAGCCACGGCCAGCGAAGTACGGATGATCAAGTCTTCTTCTTATCATTCTGCCAAATATCCGACCATCAACAATATCCTGCAGCAGTTTTTAAATGAAAATCCGGATTCTCATCCTACAAAAATATGTCTTGGTATTGCAGGTCCGGTTTTCGAAGGTCGTGTAACAGTGACGAATCTTCCCTGGCATGTGGATGTGAATGAAATAGCAGCTGCCACCGGTATCTCTCAGATCGTCCTGCTGAATGATCTGGAAGCAACTGCCTATGGAGTTGCCGGTCTGGAAGAAAATGATTGCTCGGCAATACATCCAGGAGATCCGGAAGCGGGCGGTAATATATCCATCCTGTCGCCTGGCACTGGTCTCGGAGAAGCGGGATTGTATTGGGATGGTCAATGCCATCATCCATTCGCAACAGAAGGCGGCCACTGTGATTATTCCTGCAGGAGCGCGGCTGACTTACAATTACACGATTATATGCTGAGTAAATATAAAGTCGTCAGTTGGGAAAGCATAATCGCCGGCCCCGCCATATTTTCCATCTATCAATTCCTTTGCGAATTAAAAAAACAAGTGCCTGATCCTGCACTGGCAGATAAAATAAAGAGCGGCGATCCTTCAGCCGTTATCAGCGAAGCGGCCATTCGTGCGTCCGATCCGGTTTGTGTGGAAGCCATGCGCATTTATGTTCGCAATCTTGCCAGGGAATGCTGTAACCTGATTTTGAAAATGAAATCCACCGGTGGTCTTTTTCTGGCAGGTGGTATCCCGCCTAAAATCATATCTCTTTTACGCGATCCCTGGTTTTATGACAATCTGCTGGACTGCGATCGCATGCAGGACCTGATAAAAAAAGTTCCCGTCAAAGTAATACTCAATGACAAAGCTCCTATGATCGGCGCGGGATGGTATGGCGCATACAGCACAACGACAATGGTTCACAAATAAAAATAAATACATGAACAGCAGACGTTCTTTTATTCGACAGGCAGGCTTATTCGCGGGATCTTCCATTCTGGCCACGACGGTTCAGAATAGTGCATTCGGTTTCGGATTAAATAAAATGGCAGCCAGTGACCGGATAAATATTGGCGCCATCGGTCTCAATGGCATGGGCTGGTCTGATCTGCAATCGTCCCTGAAACAACCGGGCGTACAGGTTGTGATGCTGTGTGATGTTGACAAGAATGTATTAGATACCAGAATGGCCGATCTCACCAAACTGAATGTGGATGTATCGAAAATAAAAACTACGGGCGACTATCGCCATGTACTTGATAACAAAGATGCGGATGTTGTCATTATCGGAACACCGGATCACTGGCACGCACTGATCATGATGCAAGCATGTGCCGCAGGAAAAGATGTGTATGTTGAAAAGCCGGTTGGAAATTCTATCGGAGAATGTCGCGCGATGGTCGCAGCGCAGAAAAAATATAATCGCGCGGTGCAGGGCGGTCAGTGGCAACGCAGTCAAAAACATTTTCAGGATGCGCTCGATTTTGTCTACACAGGCCAGCTTGGAAATATACGAACGGTAAAAGTCTGGTGTTACCAGGACTGGATGAAACCCGGTCCTGTCGTGCCTGACACGCCACCGCCGGCGGGCGTGGACTATAAAATGTGGCTGGGTCCGGCACCCACGAGAAGTTTTAATTCCAGTCGCTTTCATTTCAACTTCCGCTGGTTCTGGGATTATGCAGGAGGACTGATGACGGATTGGGGCGTGCATCTGCTGGACTATGGTTTACTGGGAATGAAGGCCGGTAATCCAAAAACCGTCGCGGCCCTGGGTGGCGATTTTGCATATCCCGACCTCTACCAGGAGACGCCCGATACACTGACGACACTATATGAATTCGACCATTTCAACCTGGTCTGGGACAGTGCCATGGGAATTGGAAACGGATCTTATGGAAGGGATCATGGAATAGCATATATCGGCAACAATGCGACGCTGGTATTGAGCAGGGGAGGATGGGAAGTGATCGATGAAAAGATGAGTAAAATAAAAATTGAAAGGCCGCTGGCCCGGCCCACGGACAATGGATTGGATAATCACTGGAAGAATTTTATTGATGTGGTGCGCTCAAGAAAAATGGAGGATCTTCATTGTTCCATAGAGGCCGGGGCACATGTTGCAACCGTCGCCCAGCTTGGAAATATCAGCTATCGCAGCGGCAAGAGACTCTCATGGGTCAATGATAAATTCACGGATGAAGCCGTGAATAATGAATATCTGATGAAGACTTATCATAATGGATATGTTTTACCGAAGGTCTAACGCTTAACGCTTAACGCCTAACGCCCTTGGCCGCCAGAGCCTTGGCGACGGCGGCTAACGCCTAACGCGTATTAATGTGGCGGATACGGAAATCTGATAATGTTGTTGAATGTGGGAGTTGAATGTGGAATGATAATTTGAAAATATGATTTATCAACCCCCGCATTGCGCGGGGCAGGCGCCAACCCACGCATTGCGCGGGGCAGGCGCCATCGGTCATCGGTTCCCGCACGTGTGGGATTGTCGGTCATCGTTTCCCGCACGTGCGGGATCAACCGTCAACCGCTTGTCCCGCCAAATTCGGGATCAACCGTCAACCATCATCGGTCAACCAAAAGTATGAGTGGAAAGGAAATACAGGACGGATTCAATAGCTTAGGACCAAATTTAACCCCATGCATCATTTGAAATATTTGTTGTTGTGTATGTTCAGTGCGGTTATACTGCCGGCATACAGCCAAACCTCCTCTGCGAATCCTCTACTCATTCATTCCAATGATCCGATTGCCTGGAACAAAGTGGATGCCGCCGTCGTCCGGGACGCGGTTCAGCAGGTCATTCTTCTTTCTGACGGCCGCGTTAAAAATATTGTTTCCGGATTAAAGCCGGGAGCCGGGCCGGGCACAACGCTGGGAGCTTTTGACGATCTGAACTATGATCTGAATGAACTCGGAGAGAAACTGGAATTGATTTCAGTAACCTATGTTTCCGATAGTGTGCGGGACGCCGCAAACAATGGCCTTCAGGCATTATCGGACTATCAGACAACGCTGATATTAAACGAGCCATTGTACAAGGCTTTAAAAACATACGCCAATCAGTCGATGGCAACTCTTAAACCGAATCAGCAGAAATATGTAAAAGATCAATTAAGGGTTTTTGAAAATAACGGGATGAAACTGGACAGCAACGGCCGCAAGGACCTGCAAGTTATCAGTGATAAGCTGACCGTGCTCGGATTGGATTTCGACAAGAATATTGCAACCTCAAGGGACAGTATTATTTTTTCAGAATCTGCACTAACCGGCGTGCCCGATGATCTGAAGCAGAATTGGAAAAGACCCAATGGTGAATACGTTTTATATATCAATACGCCCAATGCAATAGATATTTCAAAGAATGCGGCCTCTGAAGACACCCGCAAAAAGATGTACATCAAATATACCAACCGGGCTTATCCGCAAAATTTCAACGTGTTGGACAGCCTGCTGTATTATCGGCAGCAATACGCGATGAAACTGGGATACAACAGTTATGCTGCATATGCACTTACGGATAAAATGGCCGGCAATCCGCAAGCCGTCTGGAATTTCGAAAACAACCTGGTCGCCAAACTGACTCCACATGTTACGACGGATATTGCAACCATCCGGGCAATCAAGCATCAGATGCATCCTGAACTCCCGGATACAATTTATGCATGGGATGTTTCGTACTATAAAAAGCAATTGCTGGATACGAAATATCAGCTGAACTCCGATGAAGTAAAACAGTATTTCGAAATGAACCGGACGATCGAAGGTATGTTCCAGGTTTATCATCAGCTGCTTGGTATAACGGTCAAAGAAGTATCCGGTTTACCGACCTGGTACAGTAAAGTGAGATCTTTCGAAATGTATATCGGAAATAAAAAAATCGGCAGCTTTTATTTCGACCTGTATCCACGTCAGAACAAGTATACCCATTTCGCCTGTTTTGGCATCAGCGAAGC
>Ga0206929_1211_pt1 | contig 12446 bp, 13 predicted proteins | sample Alteio_BWOrgHeat_19_FD_152929 | JGI IMG/M metagenome (GOLD analysis project Ga0206929, IMG submission 152929) | Enriched cells from forest soil in Barre Woods Harvard Forest LTER site, Petersham, Massachusetts, United States -... | ecosystem: Environmental > Terrestrial > Soil > Temperate forest >...
GAAGACGGTTTGCAGATCCTTCTTGCCGATCAGATTGCCGAGGACTAAGCGGGTTTGTTCGAGTTCGGTGAGGCGCTCGCGGGCGGCGTTATCGCCGGCATTGCTGACGACGCGGAAGGGTCCGGAGCGGTACTCGGTCCAGTCCGCGGAGAAGGCGGAGGTCGCGAGGGCGAGAAGAGCGAGTGCGGTCCGAAACACCAATTAGATTGTCCTCCAATGTTCGGCTGAGTGCCACCGCTCGTTCGGTAGTCGGGCAAATGTTGGTTGATGATTATTTCTGAACGGCCTTCACTCGCACGTTGCCGCTCGGCTCGATTTCCCCAGTGGCCCAACGGAAGGAAAGCTGATCGGCTTGCACGATGAGCTTGTCGGTCCTGATCTCCACGCCCGACAATTTCAGTACGTACCCATCATCAGAAATCCATTGAGTAGCAGTCACTTTTGCAGCCGTGCCTAGAACCATATCGGGCAGCTCGAATGGCTGGTTTGCGCGGATGGCAACGGCGATCTGCTGCGCCTGCAGCGATTGATCGAATGCGCGCTCAAGACTAACGCGAGGCCGCTCCTGAGGCAGTAACGGGAGTGCTGCAAGCAACAATGCGAAGGTCAGAAGTTTCATGCGCGGGGTCCTCTCTTCAGGGCCATTATAGGCAAATAGAACTGTCCACGCGGGCACCGGGGCTGGGAGCCAGTACGCCTCTTGGGGGTTCAACCCAGGGCCCGCCCTACCCTAACATCGCGACGACTTGGTTCCGGGCTTGTTCGCTGAGGTCACTGCGCTGGCGGGCGTTCATGCCTGCGGTGGGGATGGGGGTTCCGAAGCGAAGAATTACGCGGCCGGGGGTGAAGGTTTTGGAATGCATCGGGAGAAGATCGCGGGTTCCAATGAGCGCGACGGGAACCAGGGGGACTTGGGCTTTGATCGCGATGTAGGCGGCTCCGTCTTTGAACTCGCGCAGGACGCCGTCTTCGGATCGGCCGCCTTCGGGGAAGAAGAGGACGGCGACGCCTCGGCTGAGGACGAGATCGGCGGCGCCGGTGAGGGTCTTGAGCGCGGCGCGCGGATCGTTCAGAGGGACGGAGACGTGTCCGGCTCGCTTGAGGTGCCAGCCGAGGAAGGGGATTTTGAAGAGCTCGCTTTTGGCGAGGAAGAAGAACTGGATCGGGATGTAGCGCAGCATCACCGGCGTATCCATATAACTGAGGTGATTCGCGCTGAAGACGCAGCGGTCGATGCCACGCAGGTTCTCGACGCCTTCAACAGTGACTTTCGCGCCGGCGATCCAGAGCAGGGTCGATGCCCAGGTACGGGCGACTTTGAGCTGGGCTTTGGATGACGAATCGAATAAAGAGACGACCTGGCTCACTGTCCCGCAGAGGACGGTGGAAAGAATGATAAGCGGGTCGATGACCAGCAGGCTCCAGAGCAATCGCATCGGAATTAACTAAGTTACCAGCGGCCCCCGGTGGTGTGGAGGAAAAGCGGACGAGCTTCGCCGACGAGGAAGAGAGATCCGGTGATCAGGACGACGTCTTCGGGGGAGCAGTGCTTGAGGACGTAATCATACGCGGCGGGGATGGTTGGTTCGACATGGCCGCGTCCGGCTAGTTTCAGGATTGCTTCGGGTTCCAGGGCTCGAGTGGTGTCCGGGGCGGTGAAGACGAGTTCGCTCGCGAGAGGGAACAGGATGCCGGTAACTTCGTCGATGGCCTTGTCGCGCATAGCGCCGTAGATCATCCAGATTTTGCGTCCTTTATAGAAGCGTTCGAGGTAGTGGGCGAGGGCGCGGGCTCCGGCGGGGTTGTGGGCGCCGTCGAGGATGGTGTCGGGGTTGGGCGCGACGTGTTCTAGGCGTCCGGGCCAGCGGGCGTCGGCGATTCCTGCGGTGGGGACGTTGAGGATTCGGAGTGCGAGGGCGGCGTTGATGGCGTTATCGACCTGGTGCTCGCCTGCGAGGGGGCAGACGATCCCGGAGAATCGGCTACCGCGGGAGTCGATTTCTAGGTTGCGGATGGGGAATTCGGAGGCTCGGGAGACGGGGATGCCGAGTTCTTTGGCTCGGGCTTCGAGGACGATTTCGGCGTCGGGGCGCTGGCGACCGAGGACGGCGGGGACTCCGGTCTTGAGGATGCCTGCTTTCTCTCCGGCAATGGCTTCGATGGTGTCGCCGAGGAAGATTTGATGGTCGAAGTCGATAGCAGTGATGACGGTGACGGCGGGCTGGACCACGTTGGTGGAGTCGAGTCGTCCGCCGAGGCCGACTTCGACGACGGCGGTGTGGATCTTTTTTTCGCGGAACAGCCAGAAGGCCATGGCGGTGACGGTCTCGAAATAGGTCGGGTGACAATCTAGGTCGAGCTTCTCGGCGGTTTCGTGGACGACGTTGAAGGCGCGCTCGAATTCTTCGCGGGTGCAGGGGATACCGTCGATCTGGATGCGCTCAGTGGGTTCTAGGAGATGGGGCGAGGTAAAGAGTCCGGTGCGGATGTCAGCGGCGCGGAGGGCCGCGTCGATCATGGCGCAGGTGGAGCCTTTGCCGTTGGTCCCGGCGACGTGGATCACGCGATAAGCTCGCTCGGGGTTGCCGAGGGCGGCGAGTACGGCGGTGATTCGTTCAAGGCCGAGTTTGGCGGTTTTGATCTCGTTGCCGAGGGCGTAGAGGAATTGGACGGAGTCGGGATAGTTCATGCGGGGAGGTTAGGCGGCGGAAGGGCGGGGTCCAAAGGAGCATTATGGCATCGCGGGTAAGAAGCCTTAGAATTGCATTAGAGCCATATGAGCATTACCATTCAGCCCGAGCTTGAGGCTAAGCTTCGCGAGCGCGCCGAGATTGAAGGTATCACGGTCGAAGAGTACATTGAGCGCATTGCACGTGAAGATGAAGCCGCAGAGCAGGAATTGGAAGATCTGGCGTTGGAGGGGTTGAATTCGGGCGAACCAGTTCCAGCGGACGACGCGTTTTGGGAAGAAAGACGCCGTCGGCTGATGGAACGGCATCCGATCTAGAGTTCGATTTCTCCTCTTCGTCCGAGAAGGCGCTGGATGTTACGAGACCCGTGTACGACTCGCAAGAAGTCGATTCCACCCTCACGGGGGCGGTAGATGATGAGAATCCGTTCAAACCCCGCTGCCCGAAAGAACCGAATTGATGCTTGATTCGCGCGACGAGCCGGGCTCGCCAACCCATGTTGGTTGGGTGGAAAGCAGTGCGAAGGTCTTGTGTGCGGACGTTAGAAACCTAAGACCCAGATTGCGATCCTGCTCTTGCGCAAGATAATCAGCGATCTCGTCTAGGTCGGCGAGGGCCTTCGGTGTGACAGAGTAAGGAGCAATTGGCTGCATTTGCGCTCATAGTAGGGTAGGCGATTCAACTCCTCAAAGGAAATGGAAAAAAGAGTTTAGTAGACTATCTCGGCTCCAGGCCGGCTTACAAGGCTCGACCAGATGACCCAGAACGAATCACGGTTGCGCGTGCCGATTCAATAACTCGCTCATTCCAAAAGGAATCTATTTAAGATGAAGTGGGCGCATTCAGAATATCAAGCCGAGCGAATGAAGGCTTTCGATCTCATAGTAGAGTTCTATCGAGAATGGATCGGCGGTGGAGATGTTCCTTCGCTACCCGGCGTCACAGCTAATGGGGCGAAGTCGTCGGAGCGCACTTGCTGCAGTAGAACCTCTGGCAGTTAGAGTTATCGCAGACCGGCTGGAGCATGGCGAGGCGGCGCCGGTACCGGCCTGGGCCGCATTGAAAGCGGAAAAGAGTTTAGTAGACTAAACCGCCTCTATCCCAATCTGCAGGGCGCAAGTGCGTGTCTACCTAGGCCCCAAACCCACCGACTCCCTGCCCCCCGACCGCCTCCGCGCTTGGGCCAAACTCGATTTCCTGGTCACCCAGCCCGATTACTCCGGCCGCGCCCGCGTCTACATCAACAACCTGCAGACCGGAGACGAAAACCTTGCCGTCCGCAACGCTCTGAATATGACCGCCGCCGAACTCGACGCCAAGGTCGACGCGTTTCTCGCGCGCGGCGTCTTCAACCAAGCTTCCTTAGCATCCGAGCCGATCAATCCCAACCGCGACTACGTCGAAAAGCGCCTCTCCCAAGCCCAGGTTAGCGATCTCCTCGCCGAACTCGACGCCGCCGGAAAATCCTTCCCTCCCGGAAGCCCCCGCTGGTTGCTTGGCGAAGGAACCCCCACTTCCTTGGAAGCCGCCGGCAAGGCCAATCCCCGCTGGGGCGAGCCCCACTTCCGCCTCGCCGCACTTCTGGATGTCCCTCTCGCTAAAGTCAGCGAACTGCAAATTGCCGCTTCTCTCGAGCCTGGCAAATCCGAATACTGGCAGGCGCTCGCCAAAGCCCAAACGGCCGTCGGCCAGGATGATGCCGCCGCCAAGTCCTGGGCCTCCGCCGAGCACGCCGCTCCCACCCCCGCCGAAGCCGAACGCATCCATCAAGCCCGCCTCGCCGCTGACGACCGCAAAACCGATTTCGTGCTCGCGGCACGCAAGCGCAGTGCAGACGAAGAAGCCGCCGACCTCCAACGCGTGAAAGACGCCGCCGCAGCTCGTCTCCACGCCACCGAAAACGAGATCAACCAGCGCCTCGGCCCGCTCGATTCTAAACAGCCCGTCGCGAAATGGGACGAGTTTGAGCGTCAGACCTTGATCGGCAAAGTCACTCGCATCGACTGCGTGGGCACGGCGATGAAGTTCACCGTGCAGCCCTCCATCGGCCAAGGCGTCGCCCTCTGGATGCCCGATCCGAAAGCATTCTTCGCGTCAACTCAAAAGACCTTCACCTGCGGCGTGCCGAAACAGCCCATCGGAGTCCGCATCATCCACGACACCAAAGCCGACCCCAAGCAAGGCACCGCAGGCGAGATTCGGAGCATCGACACCCTCTGAGTCTTATAGAAGTCCGTCCCGCCACCGAGTCCGATCTCCCTGCCATCGCCGCAATCCAAGCCTCCTCTCTCGAGGCCTCCCAGTGGAATCCCGCCGACTATCTCGAATACAACTGCCTGGTCGCCCAAAGCGTCGGAGACGCCGTTGCCTTCCTCGTCACTCGCGAAACCGCCCCCGGCGAACGCGAGATTCTCAACCTCGCCGTCGACCCCTCCCATCGCCGCTCTGGAATCGCCAAACGGCTGCTTCAAGCCGAAACAAAAGACCGGAACGGTGTATGGTTTCTGGAAGTCCGGGAGTCCAATCATGCCGCTTTGGAACTCTATAAATCCTTTGGATTCAGGGAATCAGGGCGACGTCCCGAATACTATAGCGACACCGGAGAAACAGGTATTGTCATGAGGTTTCTTTCATGATATTGTCATGGTGCGGTGGACCTTAATAGCCCATCGCGATGATGAATGTCAGTGTTTTGCAAGACCCACCGAGCCCGGCAGTACAATCCTTACAGACTCGGCGTGGCCCTCAGGCACCCCTTCCGGGTGCTCCCTTTACATACAGAAAGAGGTGTCACCGATGGAGCAACACAACGAAGAACTCAAAGCGCATCTGATGGCGACTGATAGTCAGTTCCGCTCTTTGGTTGAGGAGCATTCCCGTTTCCACAAGAAGCTGGAAGAGATCGAAGCCAAGGATCACCTGAGCTTGGAAGATGAAGCGGAGGAACTGACCCTGAAGAAGCAGAAGCTGTGGCTTAAGGACCAGATAAACGCTGTCCTGGCCCGAGCCCGCACGCCGCAGGTAGCCTGACCCGTTCCGCGGCGGCCTCCCGGTGGAGGCGGTTGTCGGATGCGCTGAAATTAAATTGAATCAAGTAGTTACGACCGGATTGTGTAAAAAACACAATCCGGTCTTTACGTTTTCTTCGCCCTGCGTTATAATCGGCTTTCCTCCCCCTACGAAAGGGCTTTTTATGGAGAGCAAGGAACCCCTCATGGACGAAAAAGAACGCAGTCGGGCGCTCAGCGCCACTCTCGGCCAGATCGAAAAACAATTCGGCAAAGGATCCGTCATCCGCCTGGGTTCCCAGGCCGTCCAGGCCGTCCCAACCATCTCCACGGGGTCCATTTCCGTCGATTACGCCCTCGGCATCGGCGGATTCCCGCGCGGCCGCATCTCGGAAATCTTCGGACCGGAATCCTCGGGAAAAACGACCCTCGCGCTACAAGTTGTCGCCGAAGCCCAGAAAGTCGGCGGCATGGCTGCCTACATCGACGTTGAGCACGCCCTCGATCCTGTCTACGCCCGGAAGCTCGGCGTGGATGTCGATAACCTCCTCGTCTCGCAGCCCGACTACGGCGAACAAGCTCTCGAAATCACCAACGCCCTGATTACCTCCGGCTCCATCGACGTGCTGATCGTCGATTCCGTCGCCGCCCTGGTCCCCAAAGCCGAGCTCGATGGCGAAATGGGCGATAGCTTCATGGGCGTCCATGCGCGTCTCATGTCGCAGGCCATGCGCAAGCTCACCGGCATCGTTTCGAAATCGAATACCTGCCTGATCTTCATCAACCAGATCCGCGAGAAGATCGGCGTGATGTTCGGCAGCCCCGAAACTACCACCGGCGGCCGAGCCCTCAAGTTCTACGCCAGCGTGCGCGCCGATATCCGCCGAATCGCCGCGATCAAAGACGGAGACGTCGTCACCGGCAACCGCACCAAGATCAAACTGGTCAAAAACAAAATGGCCCCGCCTTTCCGCGAAGCCGAGTTCGACATCATCTACGGAGAAGGCATTTCCAAGGAAGGCGACCTCATCGACCTCAGCTCCGCTCACAACATCGTCGAAAAGTCGGGAGCTTGGTACAGCTACAAAGGCGAGCGCATCGGCCAAGGCCGCGAGAACGCCAAGCAATTCCTGAAAGACAATCCCGATATCCGTAAGAAGATCGACCTGGAGTTGCGCAAGCAGCTCGGCCTGCTCAAAGTGGAAGCGCTGCCGGCACCGGCCCCGCCGCCTCCACCCGCCGCACAACCCGCCGCCGCAGCAGCCGCCCGAGCCCGCAGCTAACGATTTTTGGTGCGCAGGTTCCCGACCTGCGCTTTCCCAATGCTACGAGCCGCATAGCCTTACGAGCCAGCGGGCAGACGTCTACCGCCCTCTTAAGCACCAGCATTACCGAGTCTGGGTGAAAACGTCCGAAACCGCTCCTTATAGTAGCGGCTCGGAATCGGCACTCCAACGGAATCAACCTGATACCGAGCCGCGACTATAAGGAGCGGTTGAAGAACTGGCGTTTGCACACAGACTCTACCGGGCTCGCCGCACCACAAAACCAACTCCACCACTGGCTTCCGCCGAATGCAAGAAGAAGCCGCCACGCACTCGAGTCTCTACAAAAATCCGGTCGGAGAGAGAATACTTCAGATTTAGACCGACTCCCCCCGCCACATAATAGTCGGTAGTCAGCGGACTCGAAGTATTCAGTACCTTGGCTAACCCAATATCCCAAAACCAGGAGGGCACAAGGCGATGCTCCCCGCCTCGGAAATCGTGCGAGACGCCCAATGTAACCGAATACAGGGTGCTCGGCGAGTTGTTTACGTGCCAAATGGAGAATTCCGGCTCGAGGGCAGTGCGGTCGGATAAATACCAACGAACGAAGCCGCCCACGCCGTTGTATCTGTAATTCTGATCCCCGCCGTAGTATATGCCGGCGCTTTCCCTTGCACACACCTCAATAGCTTGGGCGGAGCAGGCGGGAATCGCCATCCCGAATATCAACAGGGCGAGGCTTAAGCGCATGCAACGATGGTAATCGCTTTTTAATCGGAAATGTATCGCCTAATTTAAAATGCCTGGAAATGGTTCATGGCGAACTTTCCCCGCTCGTCCACGATTCCATCGACCCCACCACCCGGCCCTCCCGGATCGGCACGCAGTCCTCCGGATACTCTTGCACGATTGCCACATTTGATTCTTCGAGCGCGGTGAGAAACGCATCCAGGTGCTTCATCGCCCCGCTCGGCTGATCGTGCAATACCACCAGACTCCACGCTCGCGACCGGCATTGCCGAAGAGCCGTCTCCATCCAACCCTCTGGATCTCTCCAATCCTGAGGAACGCAATTCCACAGCACCGCGCTGTAGAGTCCGTCGACTAACCTCTCCACCACCGCTGAATGAAACAGGTGCTTCCCGAGTTTCCCTGCGCGCCCATAGGGCCGAAACAATCGCGGCTCTTGATCCAGCCACGCAAGCGATTTTTCCCCTTCATCGAATTCGCGCAGAGCATTCGCGCGATCCAATTCCCCAAGAGGCTTCGTGTGCGAGTAAGTGTGGTTGCCGATCCAATGACCCTCCCCCCGAGCCCGCATCGCGAGCGCCTTGCCTTCGGGAGTCCCCACCTTGCGCCCCATCACGAAAAACGAAGCCTTCACCGAATGCTTCGCGAGCACGTCCAAGACATGAGGTGTGACCTCCGGCTCCGGCCCGTTATCGAAAGAAAGCGTCACCACGCAGTTCTTGCCCCGCGTGTAGTGGCGCAGGTTCCCGACCTGCGCAGCCTACCGCCCCGTCTCACTCGCCAACTTACTCGCCAGCGGACGATCCTGACCCGCGTACTTGTTCCCCACCTTCTTCCGATACGGCACCGCCACCCGCGACGACAACTGCTCAAACGTGAAAGAACAAATCCGCATCCCCGGGTACAGCGCCACCGGCATCCGACCGAGGTTGCTCAGCTCTAGCGTCGCCCGACCCGTCCAGCCCGGATCGAACAGCCCCGCCGTCCCGTGCACGATAATTCCGATGCGCCCCAGACTCGACCGGCCCTCCAGCCGACCCAGCACCTCGTCATCCAGCTCCAGCGTCTCTTCCGTGATCGCCAGCGCGAATTCGCCCGGTTGCAGGATGAACGGTTCTCCGTCCGGCACCGTGACCGTGCGCATCAGATCCTGAATCGCGGTCTTGTGCTGCAAATCGATCAGCGCATGCCGGCTGTGCTCGAACACGCTAAACTCATTCCCCAGGCGGAAGTCCACCGAACAGCTTCCCAACTGCTCCTGCGGCAGCGCAGGCGTGATCTTGATCTTGCCCTGTTCGATATAACGCTGGATGTCGGTATCGGAGAGAACCATCTCTTGAATATACATGTGGCGCAGTTTCAACCTGCGCTTAAATGAAGTGAAGAAATCCCACGCTGCTTCGTCTAAGAGAATGTTGATGAAACCCACGATCCTATTTGGAGCCGCGCTGATCACCCTACTCGTCCCTCGTAGCGAGGCCCAAACCAAGATCGCGACCAATCTCTATCTTTTTGGAAACACCGCCGCCTTAATCGGCCCGGACAGCGTTCTCCTAGTAGATAGCGGAACCAACGCAGACATAATCAATTACGAGCTCCAGACCATATCCGACGCCCCTGTCCGCCTAGTGATAAACACCAGCGCGAGCATCCTCCACTCCGGCGGAAACGAAAACTTCGCCAAACTCGGAGCCATCATCCTCGCTCGCCCGCAAGTCCGAGAACGCATTGCGCACCCGATCTTTTCGGCGAACGGGATGGCAGGGAGCGGAACCCCACCCCAACGTACCGAATCCGCGTTGCCGACCCTTACCTACGACTCGCCAGTCACACTTCATCTGAACGGCGAAGAGATCCAGCTAATTCCCATTCCTCACGCTTACAGCGACGGCGACACGATCGTTCATTTCGTCAAGGCGGACGTCCTAATGACCGGCGAGATCTTCCAGCCATCCAGCTATCCCAATATCGACCGCGCCAACGGCGGCACGGTCCAAGGCTTGCTAAACAGCTTGAATCTCGTTGCATCCTTGGCCGGACCGAACACCAAGATCATCCCTGGATACCCAAAAACAGATCGAGCCGCCGTGATCGCGCAACGCGACATGATTCTGGTACTCCGCGATCGTGTGGCCGCGATGGTCAAACAAGGTGCATCGGAAGGAGAAGTCCTCGACGCAAAGGTCAATGCCGACTACCCGTCAAACCGATTAGGCTCCAACCGGATCATCCGCTCCATTTATGAAGAACTCACGTCCACGAAGTAACGCAGTGAGCTGAACGAATATAATGGCACGATAACTCCCCTGATCCATTCAGAGCGCGCCCCCTCCAACCTTTACCGGCGCGCCGCCCTCGTTTATCTGGCCGCGCTCTTCCTGGTCATGGTCTATCGCGCCGCGACCCAATCCTTCACCAACGACGAAGCCTATTCCTACGGCTCCCTCCTCGCGCAGCACGACGTACGCCTCTTCTCCTATTTCAGCGCCCAGTACCACGTCCTGCAAACGCTGCTCGAATACGTCTCGATATCGGTTCTTGGCCTCTCCGAATTCGCCGCGAGGATTCCTTCCCTGGTTGGCTGCGGACTTTTTTTCTCCGCGGTCTACCGCATTTCAAAAGGTGTCTTCGGCATTGGACCCCGTCTCCTCCTGCCGATCCTTCTGCTCACCATCAACCCGTTCATCCTCGACTTCATGTCCGCCGCGCGCGGCTACGGGCTCGCTCTGGGCTTCTTCGCCTGGGGATTCTCCCAGGCCCTTTCGTACTGCAAGAATCCGGCGGACGATCGCTCCTTGTTCCGGATGGCCGTCTTTCTCTCGCTCTCCATCGCTTCGAATCTCACCTTCCTGCTTCCTGCGACCGCACTGGTGGTGCTGACCGCCGCCATGATCCTGACCGCGCCCGATGCCCTCAGCTCGCGCACTCTCCGTCTTCAAAGCATCGCCCGCAATCTAGCCGGTCCCAGCGTGGTAGTCACGTTGATTCTGCTCGTCTTGCCCCTGAGCCACGTGCAGCCTGGACAATTCTTCTTCGGCGTGGACACCGTTGGCGAATCCATTCATACCCTGGTCATTTCCTCTCTCGCGTATCGAAATTGCTCGCTCGAAGGTTACCCGGCGTGCAACACCCCAACCCTCGACCTGTTCGGGTATTACGCGTTCGTCCTCATCGTCGTCGCATCCGGCATTGCCGCGGTGCTCTTACTTTGGAAACGCGTGGTTGGGAAACAAGTGCCTGCCGGCGTTGCCGAGGATTCCGCCCCAGCCGATTTCGCCCTCCTTTCTTCCGGTACGCTCGCGATCACATCCGCCCTGGTCCTGGCCGGCCACGCGTTCTTCCACATGCCCTACCCGTGGGGCCGAACCGGACTCGTTTTTCTTTGGCTGATCCCGATGGTCCTGCTTGCCGCCGATCAAGGCCTGTGGCGAAAAGGAGCCCGCCTCCGGAGAATGGGCGCGTGGCTTTCAACCATCGCCCTAACCCTGCTCGCTTTGACCATGTCCGCGCAGTTCGATGTCCGTTATTACGCCGAGTGGCGCTTCGACGCCGAAGCCAACCACATCATCGACCTGGTTCAATCTCTTCATGGCACCAGCGACGAGAAGGCTACCCTCGTGGCGAGTTTCCCTCTTCCTCAATCCCTCGGGTTCTACAGCGAACTTCACAACCTGAGTTGGCTGAAAATCGAGCTGGCTGGCGAGCCCAATCAAGAAAAAAACCCGCTGCCCAACGCCGATTACTACGTCTTCCGCTTTCCCGACCTCCATTTCATTCGCGAATTGGGCCTTCGCCAGATCTACTTAGGCGACATCAGCGGCACCGTGCTCGCGGTTCCTGCCAATAGCCCCGCGACTCTTGCCGCGCCACCTCCGCCATATTCATTTGCTGCCGCCAAACAAGTCCTCTATATCCTGATAGCCGTTCTGCTCACTCTCGCGACCAGCCTTTTGCTCGGCAACGCCCTGCTTCGATCCTTCTCCACGCAGTTCACCCGCATGGAGTCGGTCTTCTTCGGATTCGTCCTCGGTGCCGCATGCTTGGCCGCCGTCGTCTTCGTGATCGCCGCCACCGGTTACGCACGAAAGAGCACGCTGCTCATCGCCACTGCTCTGTTGGTCGCCGCCGCAATCTGGAAAGGCGGCCACCATTTCCCTACCGCGCAACCAGGCGCAATCCCGTCCGCATGGCGCAACGCATTCGGGATCGTCTACACCGTCTTCGCGATTCTCTATGTCACCACCGCGCTCGCGCCCGAAGCCTCCGCCGACGGCACATCTCATTACCTCGCCACCGCGGCCCATTACCTAGATCCGCACGAATCCCAGCGCATCCCCGCCGACCTTCGACCCGGCCTCCCCAGCGGAATCGAGATGTTGTTCCTCTACGCCTACTCCATCGGCAAATCCTCCGCAGGCGCGATGGCCGAGCTTCTCTTCCTGCTCATCTGCCCCTTCGGAATCATCGCCTACGGGTGCCGCATCGGACAACCCCGCGCGGGTGTCCTCGCAGCAATTCTGTTCTTCTGCTCGCCTATTATGGGAATTGCCGGAACCACCGCCGTCCCCGAAGTCGCCATCGCGACCGTACTCTTCGCAGCCTTTTATCTCGCCAACATCGTTGTGGAAAATCGGCCCCTCCGCATCCCTCTCGCCGCTCTGAGCGCCTTCGCCGTCTGGATGGTCGCCCCGTGGATTTACTACACGTTTCAGAAACAGCTCCCGCACTCC
>Ga0206929_1212_pt1 | contig 12393 bp, 8 predicted proteins | sample Alteio_BWOrgHeat_19_FD_152929 | JGI IMG/M metagenome (GOLD analysis project Ga0206929, IMG submission 152929) | Enriched cells from forest soil in Barre Woods Harvard Forest LTER site, Petersham, Massachusetts, United States -... | ecosystem: Environmental > Terrestrial > Soil > Temperate forest > O...
GAAGGTTCTCACTGAAAAATAAACAAGGATAGCAATCAATAACAAGGTTAAGGGAATAACAATAGCAAGACGGTCTTTCGCTTCATTAAGTTCGTTGATTTCCCCAGCCCAATCTAGATGGGTGTCATAAGGAATTTGCATTTGGTTTTTTACTTTAGCCTGAGCCTCAGCAATAACAGATCCTAGGTCCCGACCTCTTACGCTAAATTTTACAGGAACATAACGAGCGTTGTCTTCTCGATAAACCAGGGATGGCCCAGTAGTCATTTCTACTTTAGCAATTTGTCCAAGTGGCACACTTTGAGTGCCATCTGCCGAAGAAACAATGATCTCACGGATACGCTCGGGGTTAGCTCGGTACTGAGATTGATAGCGCACCACTACATCGAAGCGTTTTTCCCCTTCAAAGACCTGAGTTGCTGCTTGGCCACCAATAGCAGCTTGGATCACAGAATTAATATCGCTAACATTAATACCATAACGAGCAGCTGCCTCACGGTCAGGTTTGATTAAGATATTAGGCTGCCCTTGGGTTTCAACCATGGCTAAGTCTTCAATACCTTTTACGGTCCGTAAGATATCTACAAGTTCCTTTCCCTTTGCATTGTTCGACTCAAGATTGGGTCCAATGATCTTTACAGTATTCTCACCTTTAACACCACTTAAGGCTTCTTCTACATTGTCTTGGATGTTTTGTGAGAAATTAAATGCCATGCCTGGGAATTCAGCTGTCATCTGTTGTTGCAATTGGTTTGCTAGTTCGTCCTTTGCTAAACCACTTTGCCACTCAGAGTGTGGTTTGAGGGGTGCAAATACTTCGAGATTATAATAGCCAGAAGTGTCAGTGCCATCATCTGGTCTGCCAAGCTGAGAAACGGTAGTGAGCACTTCTTGACGGTTGCCAATGAGTTGACGGATTCTAAGTGCATACTGTTCTGCAGTCTCAAATGAAATAGAGAGAGGCATGGAAACTCGTATCCAGAAATTCCCTTCCTCTAGTTTTGGTAGAAACTCACGTCCAAGAAAAGAGGCAACAATCAATCCTATGATTAATAAAGTAGAAGTTCCACCCAATGTAGCCATAACCGGTCGTGCTATAGCATATTCAAAGAGTGGTTTGTAGCAACGCATAACAGCACCGATGACCTTGCCATCATCTTCGACTTCCTCCGTCACGACGTCATGATTGTTTATCTTTTTTTTCTTAAGTATCAAACTCAATAAAACTGGTGAAAGTGTTAGAGACAAGAGAATAGCAGCACCAATAGCATAAGAGTATGTGAAAGCCATGGGCGTAAAGATAACCCTAGAAACCCCTGTCATTAAAAATAACGGTAGGAAAGCAACACCAATGATCACAGTACTAAAGGCCAAGGGTTTGCCAACATCGCTAGCGGCAGATAAAATCCGCTCATGAAGTGAGCCGCGACCGTGTAAAAAATGCCAGAAAATATTCTCCACCATAATAACGGTGGAATCGACGATAATACCAAAATCAACAGCCCCAAGAGATATGAGGTTGGCGGATGTTCCTCCCAATACCATAAAGATAAAAGCGATAAGCAATGCTAAAGGTATATTCAAAGCTGTAATTAAAGCAATTTTAACATTCCCTAAGAATAACAGGAGCACTCCAAAAACCAGCAAAATACCAACGATGATATTATGCAAAACGGTATGAGTGGTTAAATTAACAAGGTCTTCACGATCATAGTATTTGTGAATCCGCATCCCTGGAGGGAGCAGTTTGTTTTTTTCAATTTCTTCGATCTTGCTGTGAATGCCGGCAATAGTCTTGCGTGTGTCACCACCTGAGCGCATCAGAACAATCCCTTGGACCACATCGTCTTCTTGATCCCGACCGACTTTTCCAAGGCGTTGAGCATGACCTACTACGACCTGTGCCACATCTTTGACACGAACGGGAGTACCATTCTTAGCTGCAACTACCACATTTTCGATATCAGTAATATTATTCAAAAGCCCGAGGCCACGCACGTTATACGCTTGCTCACCTAAAGAGACTATATTGCCACCAACAGCAACATTTGAGTTTGTAATAGCCTGGATCAAGGTCGGTATCGCTATACCATGAGCCCTAAGGCGAGTCGGATCGATCAGAATTTGATACTGTTTGGTTAAACCACCGAAGCTTGCAACATCGATCACACCAGGAACTTGTTTGAAGGAGCGCTCTAGCACCCAATCTTCGTAAACCTTCTTCGTAGTGAGATCATAAGGCCCTTCCACTGTATAACGAAAGATTTCCCCTATAGCATTGTCAGGATTGGGTTGTGCTTGTAAACCATTAGGGAGCTGAGCTAGGTTGAGTTTATTCAAAGCTTGCTGCTCATCCCACCTTTGATCTGTGCCCCATTTGAAATAGGCTTTGATATCTGCCAACCCAAAGGTAGAGATCGAGCGCAAGTGATCCAAGCCAGGAAGACCGTTTAGTACCGTCTCGATTGGAATAGTGACATAACGCTCTACCTCTTCAGCGGCCCATCCTGTAGGTTGTACGATGAAGTCCACATAGGGAGGAACAGGATCTGGATAAGCCTCAATGTCCAGTGCAGTATAGGCCCAAAGACCGAGGCTAATAGTGATAAGGGCGAGACCAAGGACCATTGCTGGAAAACGCAGGACAAGGCGAACGAGCGAACGGATCATAAGGTTTCCCCCTATAACGAACTCGACATAAGAATTGTACCTTTAGCGACTACCAGATCCCCTTCATGCAAAGTATTGCCTATGATTTCAGAAAAATGATCGTCTTCATTGCCTATCACGACTGGCACAGCTTGGAAACGCACTATCCCTGGATGGCTTTCTGCTTCTTCCTTGGATTCTATAACTTTTGAAATCTGTTTAAAGACAACTGTTTGATCGGCTAACCGTACCACGGCCTCTTTAGGCACTGCTAAGGCGGACTTAGTCCCTGTAAAGATTTCTGTGGTGACGTACATCTCTGGTTTGAGTTTGTGATCAGGATTGGCAATATTGCATCGCACCCTTGCTGTACGTGTGTTAGGGTCAATAACCTGACTAATTAATGAGACTTTACCTTTAAAAACCTCACCGGGGTAACTGACACTGCTAAAGAGAACTTCTTGATCTTTCTGTACATGAGCCATATCAATTTCATAGAGGTCGATATAGACCCATATAGATGAGTAATCACCCACCGTATAAAGTTCATTCGCAATATTTGCACCCGAGTAAACCCCTTGAACTTCAATACCTGGATTAGCATTGCGCATCAGCACCATGCCGTCGATCGGTGCACGCAAGGTGAATTGTTGGCTCGCCTCATCTTCTTTAGTAATTTTCCACATCTTGAATTTCAAGCTGGCTCGTTCCATCTCCGCCTTGGCCTTTTGATAATTATCTTCTGACTGTTCCAAATCACTTTGGGTTGCAGCATGAACATCTACCAACTCTTTTTTACGCTTAAAATCATGTTCTGCTGCCGTCAGATCAGCTTTAGCCTTGACCACATCACTGTGTGCACTTCCTAAGTCTGGAGAGTTTATGGTGCAAAGAGGTGCGCCGGCTTTTACCTCATCACCAATATTGGCTATGAGTTTCTCAACCCTGCCAGTTACTGGAGAGAACAGATGAGACACCTTGGTATCGTCAAAAGTAATACGTCCAGTCGATATTACCTTGCTCGTTAGAGTTCGGTGTCCAACAGATTTGGTTTCTATCGACTTAGCAAATTGCTCATTGGTAATCCAAGCCTCACCTGCTGGACGTTCTTTTTTTAGTGAGTCATCACTATTATTAGAAGTGCGGGTGCAAGCAAAGGTCATCGTCATTGACATAGTCAAAATAGACAACCAAAAAAAGCCTTTTTTAATTGTAAGATTTCTCATGGTTTAATCCCTCAATAGTCGAATTAGTCGCAAGTTCAAGTTGAGCGATGGCAATCCGGTAGCTCTGAAGGTCAGTCAGGTACTCGAGGCGTGTAGCAATAAAAGTGCGTTGGGCATCTAAAAAATCAAGCAGGGAGGAAGCTCCTTTTTCATAAGTAACTTTGATTAAGTCTCTTGCTGTTTTCGCTTTTTCCAAAAGACCATGATCCATCCGGGTTACTAATTGCCGTGCAGAATTAACTGCAGCAACCGATTGTTTCACGTCGTTTTCCACTTGGCTTATGGATTTTTCTACAGCAATTTGTGCGGCTTCTGTGTCATGACTCGCATGGAAAATTTCACCTTGTTGCTGATAAAAGATCGGGATAGCAGCAGAAATTCCTAGCTGCATCGTTGGAGGGGTCGTAGCTCCGACATATTGACCGACTTCTGTATATTGATAATTCAAGGTGATATCTGGGATACGTTGGCGTTTTGCTAACATCAAAGCAGCTTTTGATTTTTCTTTGTTTTGTTTCGTAACTCTTAAGTCAGGTCGAGTTGCCATAGCTAGCTTTAGCAACTCTGATGTAGGAGGTATAGTATGAGATAGTTGGCTTTCAAGTTGTTCCGCTATATCAAAATCAAGTAAGTCAGCTTTTCCTTCATCCCCACGATAGCCCATTAAGAATGCTAATTGTGCCTTGATTTGAACAAGCTGCTGCTGGGCTTGATCAACGCCTTGTTCCGCTTCCATTTTCACTGTGTCAAAGCGAACAAGATCGATCTCAGTAATAGCACCTGCTGTATAGCGACGCTGCGCTAGATCCAAAGTGCTCTCGTAAGTTTTAAGTGTTTCTTTCTGTAACTGTAATGCAGCTTTTGCAAGCATCGTCTGAATATACGCTTGTTTGACGGCAAAGAGCACCGTTCGGCGAGTATCATCGCGACTCGCTTCAGCTGCGCTCAAAGCTGCTTCAGCTACATCTTGGCGAAGCCAACGTTTACCAACGATAGCATCAAATAATGAAGTGTCACTAACGCTCCAAGCCCAACCCTCACTTGCCGGAATGCTGGGATCATAATGCTTGAGTTTAATTTTACTGTATGACCAAGTGGGATTTGTTACCCCATGAGAAACCCGTTTATCACCTTGCGCAGATAGCACTGCCAGCTCAGCTATTTCAATATCAAAAGCTTGCTGCGAAGCAATAGCCAAAGCTTGCGCTAAAGATAAAGGTGATGGTATCACCGTTATAGAAGCAGAAAGAGTCGTTGTATAAGCGAGGATGAGTATGATGATAACGTGTCTTTTTAGCATAGGGAAGACTCCTATCTTGTCAGAAGAATGTTTTCACTAATCGAGTTTAGTGTCAATATTCAGATTACTATTCCGATTTTTATGATGCTAATGGCCAAATGGGTTAATGTAAGTGGAAGCAGTTCCATCCTATGGGATAGTGGTAGCATGGAGAAAGCTCTTCAAAATCCCGCCACGCTCTTGTTTTAAGCTACCTGCCAAAAAATAAAGTAACATTATATCTGTCTAGCCTGTCTCTAGTCTTTTGGAAAACTCCATTTTTTTAGGGAAGATTCATGGATTTTAGCATGGTTACACAGATAAAAATCCTGTGGTTGTTAGTTATCTTGCTTTTTGCATTTCCAGTTCACGCTCAAGATAACCGTTTAGCCAGTTTGACTAGTCTCAATATCGAAGAACTTATAAATATCGACGTCACCTCGGTGTCGAAAAAAGAAGAAAAGCGTAACGATGCTCCAGCGGCCGTGAGCGTGATCACCAGAGACGACATCCACAATCTTGGTGCTACCTCGATACCAGAGGCGTTACGCTTATCGCCTGGCCTCCATGTCAGCAGAATCACTTCAAGCCAATGGGAAGTGAGTTCCCGTGGTTTCAGTAGCGTGAACTCCTCGAAACTCCTCGTGCTCATGGACGGACGCAGTATTTATACCCCACTTGTCTCCGGGGTCTTCTGGGATGTGCAAGACACTGACTTTGAAGACCTAGACCGTATCGAAGTCATCCGTGGGCCTGGGGGGACGCTCTGGGGTGCAAATGCCATGAATGGTATCATCAATGTCATCACGAAAGACTCAAAAGACACCCAAGGGATTTATGCCGAAACTGGAGGTGGCACTAAAGAGCGATTCTTTAGCACTCTCCGTTATGGTGGTTCTGTCGGCGAAAAGGGGCATTACCGGGTCTATGCTAAATACTTCGACCGGGCAGGGGAATTGAATACTGACTACCCCGGTACCTCCGACAAATGGAACATGACTCGGGCCGGTCTCAGAAGCGATTGGGATCTCAGTGAAACCGATAAAGTTATTGTTCAAGGTGATGTCTACAAAGGTCAAATCGGACAAGTGAAACCAGCTGTGACTATCACCGGGCGCGCAAACCCACCGAATCCACTGAGAGCTGAAGTCTCTGGAGGGAATGCCATGGCTAGCTGGACAAAAAAACTCGGTGAAGGTGATGATCTCCAGCTTCGTTTTTACTACGATTACACGCACCGTGACGACCCAACGTTTACCGATAATCTCCACACCTATGACCTGGATTTTCAAAACCGTTGGCAGCTTCCCCTCTCCCAAGAATTACTCTGGGGTGCTGACTACCGTCTCATGGTTGATGAGAACGGTGGAAAGGGCGTATTCGAATTGGACCCTGAAAACTCGAGTGACCGGCTATACAGTGGGTTTATTCAGGATACAGTGACCTTTCCTTCGCAAAACCTCAGTGTAACGTTAGGAACCAAACTTGAACACAATGACTACAGTGGCAAGGAGTTTCAACCAAGTGCACGTTTTGCGTGGAATCCGATCACTAGTCACACGCTTTGGGGAGCCGTTTCACGAGCTGTTAGGGTGCCAACCAGACTCGAACGGGATGTGGATATAGCCGCTAGTAATCCCATGCAGAACCCCGAAGTGATGCTGTTAGGAAATAGGAGTTTGCGGTCAGAAAAATTGATTGCCTACGAGCTTGGCTACCGCTTTCCTGTGGTGAAACGGCTTCTCGTAGATATGTCCTTCTTCTACAACCACTACACTGATCTTATGACGATTGAATTAGCAACGCCCTTTAAGAAGAGCTCTGGGCAAATCATTGTACCCGTTGAGAATGAAAACATGATGACCGGAAAATCCTACGGAGCTGAATTGGGCACAACTTATCAGCCTTTTGGAACCGGTTGGACTCTGAACACAAACTACACTCTTTTCCGCATGTGGTTGTATCCGTCAGGACAAGATCTCAACCATTACCAACTTTTTGCGGGCTCCACCCCTGCACATCAAGTATCCTTAGGTTCCCAGGTCGCTCTTCCCCAAAACATGACGTTTAACGCTTTTTTTCGTTATGTGGGAAAACTGACCTCTAACGCCGATGCGGCAGTAGGGGGAGCCGGGCTTTCTGCTTATTCAAGTTTAGATAGTCGTCTTGCCTGGCAATTTACAAAATCAATGGAAGTGGCTGTCGTGGGGCAGAATCTTCTTCAAGACCACCACACAGAATTTTTGGGTGGAACGCAGATTCAACGAGCCGTCTATGGAAGTATTTCCGGAAACTTTTAGCGTGAGTCGTGCCGAAATTTGATTTATTTTTGTTGCTGGGAACACCGTGCAAATTTTTTCAAAAACCACACTCATACTGTTTAGCCTATTTTTGAGCACGTACGTGAAAGCGGATGACAATCGCTCAGTTCCTTTAGAAGTTCAAGTGAAGGCTGCACTCATTTTCAATTTTTCTAAATTTATCGATTGGCCACCAGATTCTTTTGCAAACGACACTTCTCCCATTGACATCGGCATTGTTGGTAATGATCCCTTTGGAAGGGTCCTGGATGAAGCGGTAGAGGGTCAAGTCGTTCATGGAAGAAAAATTCAGTTAAACCGCTTAACACCGGATAGTAATCTTCGTAACAACCATATTCTTTTCATCAGTTCATCCGAAGAAAAAAATTTAAAAAGTATCATAGCCTCTATTCGAGGGGCTAGCGTGGTGACGATTAGTGACATACCCGACTTTGACAAGTTAGGTGGTACGATCGCATTATACCTAAAGGAAAACCACGTTAAGTTTGCAATCAATATTGCGGCAGCCGATCAAGCACGTGTTAAAATTAATTCACAACTTTTGAAAATGAGTCAGGCCAACAACTAGTCGAAGAAGGTTCGCAAAATGAATCCTTTGGGCAAGCGTTTTGGCGATCTGCCGCTCAGAGCGAAACTGAGTGTTCTCAGCATTTTTTCAAGTAGTCTTGCCTTACTACTTGCTGGGTTAGCTTTAGTATCATTGGATTTCATTTCCCAAAGAAATGCAGTGCGAAGAGACTTAACCATGCTCTCGGATGTCATCGGAAAAAATAGTACAGTTGCTTTGACATTCAAAGACACCAAGTCTGCCAAGGAAATCTTGAGTGCGATCAGCAAAAAGAAAGATATTGATTCTGCAGCTATATACGACGAAAAAGGGAAGATATTTGCAAGCTACGGCAAAACGGTCCCAGAGTTAGCGCCTGCCGATGGTTTATTTTTTCAGGGAATGAATGTGACTTCTCTTGCTCCTGTGAGTTATGAGGAACAGAGAATAGGAAGCATCTACTTTGATTATAATTTACACCCAGCTGGTATTCGGCTCTTAATTGATCTAGCTATGATCGCGATGGTGCTGGCTGTTTCCTTCGTGATTTCGTTGTTTATATCGTCCAAGTTTAGCCGCATGACATCAGCACCCATTCTCGATCTTGCGACAACTGCAAGGAAAATAACTATTGAGAAAAACTATTCCCTCAGGGGAGAAAAACGTTACAGCGATGAATTAGGAAACCTCGTTGATGATTTTAATGCCATGTTGGAGGAGATCCAGCGTAGAGACAAACAAAAAGAAGATCGCTTCCAATTGTTAGTGGACAACGTAAAGGACTACTCAATCATGATGCTTGACCCCGAAGGGCGTGTGGTGAGTTGGAACAAGGGGGCTGAGCGCATCACCGGCTACAAATTAGAAGAGGTTATCAATGACCGTCCGACAAAGTTCTATTTGCCGGAAGATGCTTTAAAAGGGAAGCTGGAGCACGAACTAAAAACGGCTATCATGGCCGAACGCTTTGAAGAGGAAGGCTGGAGAGTCAGAAAAGATGGCAGCCGCTTTCTAGCCAACGTCAGTGTCACGCCCATACGCAACAAAGATGGCATTCTGCTTGGGTTTGGAAAAGTCATGCAAGACATCACCGACAGTAAAAATCTCCAAAATAAAATACTTGAAGCCAACAGGTTAAAAAGCGCATTCCTTGCCAATATGTCCCACGAATTACGGACCCCTTTAAATGCGATTATTGGTTTTACTAAGCTCATGCATTCCGAAAAAACGGGCCCTATATCTCCCGTGCAAAAAGAGTATTTGGGAGATGTCTTAACCAGCTCCAACCACCTTCTTCAACTCATAAACGATATCCTCGACTTATCAAAAGTTGAATCCGGAAAAATGGAGTTCATTGCTGAGTCTATAGATCTCCAGAAAATCACCGGCGAAGTGACCGATATACTCCGTGGCCTCGCAGGGGAAAAACGCGTGCAAATCGAGGTAAAAATCGAGCCCACCCTCACAATGATTAAGCTAGACCCTGCTAAGTTAAAACAGATTCTCTATAACTATCTTTCCAATGCGATCAAATTTTCCCTTGAAGAAGGTATGGTCTCCCTCACTCTGTCTCAGGATGATACGGGGATGCTCCGTATCGACGTCCGTGATAACGGGATTGGCATTAAGCAGGAAGACATTGGGAAACTCTTTAGCGAGTTCCAGCAGCTTGATAGTGGTAGTAATAAAAAGTACGCAGGAACGGGCCTGGGTTTAGCTCTGATTAAAAAGTTAGTAGAGGCACAAGGAGGAAGCGTCAGAGTGATAAGCGAGCTTGGAAAAGGGAGTACATTCACAGCTATTCTTCCGAAAAATTTCGGATAGGGGTCGGTATTAAAGAGGAAAAGGGATCAACATGACCGAACAAAATAAAATAGAAGATCTTTTACGGGAGACGGAAGCTAGGTTAAAAGCTCTCGAGATAGAGAATTTTCATCTTAAAGAAGACCATCGTCGCAAATACGACTTCCTCAATAAGATGTCCCACGAGCTTTGTTCTCCGCTCAATTCAATCATTGGTTTTTCGAGTATATTACATGGGGAAAAGGCTGGCCCCCTCTCTGCGCAACAAAAAGAATTTCTAACTGATATCCGCACAAGTTCTGCTCAGCTTCTGCAACTTATCAATGACATTGTAGAATTAGCGAGGTCAGAGTCAAACCAAACAGCTTGTAACCCTGAGTTGGTAGACATTGCAAAACTCATCAGCGAAGTGCAAGGCATGGTGAGCGCTATAGCTTCTGAGAAGCGCCTCAAAATTCAAACGAAAATCGATCCACTTCTTATTACTATTAGCCTCGACCGGGCGAAATTGAAAAAAATTCTTTACCATTATCTTTTAAATGCTGTGAAATTCAGCTTTGAAGAAGGCCTGGTCGTCATCAGCGTGAGCCCCGAACAAAAAGATAGGGTGCGGATTGACGTGGAAGACTCTGGTAGTGGCATTGACCAAAAGGACTTTGACAAATTATTTGTAGCGTTTAGGAAGTTAAAGTCAGGTAGCGAAAATCGCTATCCAGGGAGTGGGCTTGGTTTGGCCCTCACTAAACAGTTAGTAGAAGCTCAGGGTGGTGCGGTCGAGGTCAAAAGTATGCTTGGAAAAGGCAGTACTTTTTCAGCGATCCTTCCACGAGATATGACAGTAAACAAGACTAAAACCAAGGAGTCTTTAGAGTTTATTAAAGGTGCTCCTACAGTATTAGTGATAGAAGACAACCCAAAAGACCGAGACTGGATCAGTACCAAGCTGCACAATGCAGGGTATTCTGTGATGAATGCAGAAACGGGCGCCGATGCCATTGCCCTTTGTAACCAACGGTCGTTCGAAGCCATCACCCTTGATCTCTTACTACCCGATGGCAGTGGTTGGGAAATCTTACAGAAAATACGCTCTATCAAACTCAATTGCGAAGTTCCCACTATTGTCATCACACACTCAGCTAAAAATAGTTTGGCTAACGCGTTTACGGTGCAAGATTTTCTTGTTAAACCCATAAGCGAGGAAACGCTGCTCGCTGCCTTAAAACGTATTCAAATACCACCTCAAGCTCCTGTCTTGGTCGTTGATGATGACCCGAGTTCGCTTAAGTTAATTGCTGCCATATTAAAAAATTTAGGGTTTCGGGCCATTTGCAATACCACCTGCGAGGAAGCCTTGCAGACTGTGAAAAATGAGCTACCTTCTCTCATTGTTCTGGATCTGTTGATGCCAAAAATATCCGGTTTCGAATTTATCGATAGACTTAAACAAATTGAATCAGGGAGCGAAATCCCCGTTATTGTGTGGACCAGTAAAGATCTCACCAAACAAGAACGATTAAAGCTCGAAGAATCCGTGCAAGCCATCGTCCTAAAGGGCAAGGAAGGGCAAGACATTATTGAAGTTCTTGGTCCCATCCTCTCTAGAGAAAATAAGAAGAATCCGTTAAAAGAAAGCGCGGAAAAAGGATGTGATAATGGCCGGTGAAGCTATTCTCGTGGTTGATGACAACCCTGCAAACCAGAAACTAGTCCGAGTGATTCTAGCGGGGGAAGGGTATATAGTTCGGACTGCCTTCAACGCAGAAGAAGCCCTTGCCTGCCTCGAATCTTTTACCCCACGTATGATTCTCATGGACATTCAGCTTCCAGGGATGGATGGGTTAGAGCTGACAAGACGCCTAAAAGCCAATCCAAAAACTAAATCTATTTTGATCATAGCTTTAACTGCGTACGCTATGAAAGGTGACGATCAGAAAGCCTTCGCTGCTGGATGTGACGGGTATATCACCAAGCCTCTCGACCCCGACACGCTTCCTAAACAATTGGAGGTTTACCTTTCTTGAGGGGGCGAAGGGACAAGGAGGGGTCTGGTTTTTTATTGGGAGAAACCAACTGCGCAGTTGGTTTCTCCCATACCTTCTTCCTTGCTAAAAACTGAGAACAACTCATCAGCCCATATCATCAAATAACTTAAGGTCTGGAATCACTTTTTGAATATGCTTAAAATCTCTATCGCTATGAACAAGAATTAAACTATGTTCAATGGTTATTTGAACGATTAGGCAATCAATAGTGCTGCGGATCATAAGGCCTCTTTTTCTACAGTTGAAATAGACTTCAGCTGCGGCCTGATAGCTTGCGATAGGATCTTTAGGGTGATAGAAGACTTGTGTAGAAAAGTAGGCGCTTAAGTTTTTAAAGTCTTTGAGAGTGGATGCACCTTGTAGCACTTCCTGGTATATGATCGAAGATATACCGAAAGATTTTTTATGACTGAGAATTTTTTCTAGAAATTGAACGCCGGGAGTATCTGTTCCACGTAGATAATCTATCCAAACAGAGGTATCGACTAAATACATTTCTATTTTTCCTCTCGTAGGGCCTTATAGT
>Ga0206929_1213_pt1 | contig 12364 bp, 13 predicted proteins | sample Alteio_BWOrgHeat_19_FD_152929 | JGI IMG/M metagenome (GOLD analysis project Ga0206929, IMG submission 152929) | Enriched cells from forest soil in Barre Woods Harvard Forest LTER site, Petersham, Massachusetts, United States -... | ecosystem: Environmental > Terrestrial > Soil > Temperate forest >...
AACAACACCATGATGGCACCGGCATAAACGATCAGGTTCACGATGGCCAGGAACTGCGCGTTGAGCAAAATATAATGGCCGGAGATCGCAAAGAACACGACGATCAGCCACAATACACTATGAACAGGATTTTTACTGACCACCATCATGATGGCACTGACGATTGCCAGAGTACTCAAAAACCAGAAAAGAAATTGGGTGGCGCTCATCGACTGTTTTTTTCAGGTCTTTTTCCTTTCGCTTTCGCGTATGCTTCGGGATCTGTCACCGGATTGGGTATCAGCAACTCCTGTTTGCCGTATATAAACGTTTTTCTATCGTAGTTGGATGGAACCATACTCTCAGACAAGTAAACGGCATCCTTGGGACAGGCTTCCTCACATAATCCGCAAAATATGCAGCGCAGCATATTGATTTCATATCTCACAGCGTATTTTTCTTCTCTGTATAAGTTTTCTTCACCAGGTAAACGCTCGGCAGCTTCCATGGTGATGGCCTCCGCGGGACAGGCAACCGCGCATAATCCACAAGCCGTACAACGTTCGCGTCCTTCTTCATCCCGGTTCAACACCTGCACACCCCGGAAAACCGGACTGAATGGCCGGGTCTGCTCGGGATAATTGATGGTTGGTTTTTTCCTGAATATATGTCCGAATGTAATGGACATGCCCTTGGCAATTGCCGGGATATATAATTTTTCCCAGAAGTTCATCGGCTTGCGGCCGACCTGTTTTGCTTTTGAAGTAAGTGCCTGCATGATCATTTCATTTACCTGCGCCACATTCCGCCAACGGCGGAACAAAAATATTTTTATCGCATCAACCAGCCAAATCGTTTATCGTGTATCTATCGACGATACACGATTCACGAGCGGTCATCGGTCATAGGTCATCCGTTAACCGTTAACCGTCAACCATCACAACCCCCCATGCCGGTACAAAACCACAAATCCGGTTACCAGCATATTTAATATCGCCAGTGGAATAAGTGTTTTCCAGCCCAGCTTCATCAACTGATCATAGCGGAACCTGGGAACAGTCCACCGGACCCACATGAAAAAGAAAATAAAAATGGCGATTTTAATAAAAAAACAAAATACCTCCAGAGTCGCCAGCAGATTCTGCCCATGATTCAGACCAAACTGGGCATCATTTAAAAATGGAATGTCATAGCCACCCCAGAAAATCGTGGCCATCACGGCACTGCTCACAAACATATTCACGTATTCTGCAAATAAATAAAATCCAAGTTTCATGGAAGAATATTCCTGGTGATATCCAAAATTTAATTCACTTTCCGCTTCTGACAAATCAAAGGGCGTCCGGTTGCATTCCGCAAATGCGCAGATCAGGAATATCAAAAATCCAAGCGGTTGATAGGCCACATAATATGTGTGATCCAGCTGCTGACCCACGATCGTACGCAGACTCAGGGAACCCGTCAGCATAAGCATCGCAATCAGCGTAAGTCCCATGGCCAGTTCGTAAGAAATGATCTGCGAAGCACCGCGAATGGCCGCCAGCAGAGAAAATTTATTGTTTGATGCCCATCCGCCGATCATCACACCATAAACACCCATGCTCACCACTCCGAAAATATACAGGACGCCGATATTCACATCTGCAATCTGCAAGGGAATATCGCGGCCGAATACATGAATATTTCCACCCCAGGGCACAACGGCACTTGTCATCATAGCCGTCAGCATGGCGATGCCCGGACCGAGAATAAATAAAAATTTATTGGAGAGGTTGGGAACGATTTCTTCTTTCATAAATAATTTCAACCCGTCGGCCAATGGCTGCAGGATACCAATGGGACCCGCCCGGTTCGGGCCACGTCGGTCCTGAATCACGGCGGCCACTTTTCTTTCCGCCCAGGTTTCATACATGGCAACAACCAGGGAAATGACAATAATCAAAGAGATCAGGATCGCTTTCTCGAGGAACAGAAACCAGTCTATCGTTAGAAGTACATGCATGTATCTTAGTAAAATTTCTTATACAATCTGAAGTGCCTGACATGATTAAAAATGGAAAAAATAAACACTACTGAGGTGAAGCCCAGGAGCACATCTCTCAAGCCTGCGCTTTTTACAAAAACCATACTTACAACCGCAATCAATAATACCAGGTCCGTTCGTACCAGCCTGTTAAATAGAATCATGGATTAACTTTGGGTTGAAATGAAAATGATCATTTTTAAAATCCACCGAGTGGGCCGGACCTTCAATTTCAGAGAGATCAATTTCAGGCCGGTTCACTTCACTCACACTGTGAATATCCATTAATAATTTGGGGTTTCTGCCATCCATTACCTCCGGCATCACTTCCTGCGGTTTTACTGTTCCGACATAGTGGCCGGCTGAAATTACAGAATGACGGCTGATCAGTGTGGGTCCTTCGATTATCCAGTCAGCCGTTCTCTTTTTTTCGAAGCGGCATTCGTTACAGATAAAATCATGCACTTCACCCCATTGATCTTTTCTGGCGGTGACGCGGTAGACTTCTTCTCCCCGATTCCAGAGCGTCACTTTACCGGAGCATTTGGGACAGTCGCGGTGTGCATCCTGCGGTTTTAAAAACCACACGCGGTTTTTAAAACGGAAAGTTTTATCTGTGAGCGCGCCCACCGGACAAACATCAATTACATTTCCGATGAAATCACTTTCAAGTGCCTTATGAATATAGGTGGCGATTTCAGAGTGGTCACCCCGGTCGAGAATACCGTGTTCGCGTTTTTGCGTCAGCTGATCGGCGGTGTACACGCAACGGAAACAGAGAATACAACGCGTCATATGCAACTGAATATAGGGACCGATGTCATGTTTTTCGAAAGTGCGTCGGTTGAATTCATACCGTGTTCCCTCCGCTCCATGATCATAACTCAGGTCCTGCAGCGAACATTCGCCGGCCTGATCACAGATCGGGCAATCCAGCGGATGATTGATCAGCAAGAATTCAACCACCCCTTTGCGCGCATCCAGTACTTTTTCACTTGTAATATTTTTCACCACCATGCCATCCATCACGTTCGTGCGACAACTCGCAACCAGTTTGGGCATGGGCCGTGGATCCGCGGTTGATCCTGCAGCCACTTCCACCAGGCAGGTGCGGCATTTACCACCGCTTCCTTTCAGTGTTGAATAATAACACATCGCCGGAGGGGCCACTTCGCCGCCGATCTTTCGCGCAGCATTGAGGATGGAAGTACCAGGATCCACCTCGATCGTAATATTATCGATGGTGACCTTAACCTGTTTTTTTTCTTCAGCCATGATCTTGTTCCTTTATTAAACAGCTGCCACAGCAGGTTCCAGCGGATCTGCATAGTGGGCGAGCCCATAATTTCTTACCTGACTTTCCTGTGGATTCAAAATATGCCATTCAAATTCGTCTCTGAAATGACGGATCGCAGCAGCCACCGGCCACGCAGCGGCATCTCCCAGCGGACAAATCGTATTTCCTTCAATCCTTCGTTGTATGTCCCAGAGCAGGTCAATATCGCTCATTTTTCCTTTTCCTTTTTCAATATTCATCAGGATCTTTTCCATCCAGCCGGTTCCTTCCCGGCAGGGAGAACATTGTCCGCAACTTTCGTGACGATAAAAGCGTGCGAAAGTCAGGGTATTTTTTACAACACACTGATCTTCGTCCAGCACAATAAATCCACCGGACCCCAGCATAGAACCCTTCGGAAAGCCGCCGTCGGACAGGCTTTCATAATTCATCAGTCTTTTTTCACCCTTTACCGTTTTGAGTAAAAGGTTGGCTGGCAGGATCGGAACGGAAGATCCACCAGGAATGCAGGCTTTTAATTTTTTGCCTTTGGCAATTCCGCCGCACCATTCATCGCTGTAGATAAAATCTTCCACAGAAATCGTCATGTCAATTTCATACACACCGGGTTTGTTGATATTGCCGCAGGCTGATATCAGTTTGGTTCCGGTGGATTTGCCGATCCCGATTTTTGCATATTCTTCCGCACCGATGTTGATGATGGGAACAACGGCAGCCAGGGTTTCCACATTATTCACAACCGTCGGCCGGTCCCAGGCACCCTTTACCGCAGGGAAAGGAGGTTTGATGCGTGGATTACCGCGTTTGCCTTCCAGGCTTTCCAGCAAAGCAGTTTCTTCACCACATATATAAGCACCGGCACCGCGATGCACATAGATCTCCAGATCAAAACCGGAATCCATAATATTTTTACCGAGCCATCCGTTACTTTTCGCTTCGCTAATCGCTGTTTCGAGGATATCGATGATCCATGCATATTCGCCACGGATATAAATGTAGGTAACATGACTGCCCAGCGCGTATGAAGAAACAATCAGTCCTTCAATGAGCAGGTGTGGAAGGAATTCCATCAGGTAACGGTCTTTGAAAGTTCCAGGTTCACTCTCATCCGCATTGCAAACCAGATGGCGCGGAATGCCTTCGGGTTTAGCAATGAAACTCCATTTCATTCCGGTTGGAAATCCTGCACCACCGCGACCACGAAGCCCGCTTTTCTTTACTTCGTCCGTAACCTGATCGGGTGTCATTTGTTTCAGGGCTTTCTCCACACTCCTGTAACCGCCTTCCCGACGGTACACATCGTATGTCCGGATTCCCGCCACGTCTGCTTTTTCCAGTAATAATTTTCTTGACATTTTATAATCCGTTCTTAAGCTTTTGTATAATCTTAACTCTCACACTCTCACACTTTCCTCAGTTATTCGTCGCAGCCGTTTTCCGGCATTCTGCTATAATGGAATCTACTTTTTCTTTTGTCAGGTGCTCGCGATAAGATTTCCCCAGCTGCATCATGGGTGCATAACCGCAGGCGCCCAGGCATTCGACAGTTTTCAATGTGAACATGCCATCACTCGTGGTTTCACCGACATTGATGGACAGTATTGTTTTGATATACTGAATGATTTCATCGCTGCCGTTGATCATACAGGGACCGGTCTGGCAGACTTCAAACACATATTTCCCAACCGGTTTCAAATTGTACATGGAATAGAATGTCGCCACTTCATATACTTCCACCGGCAGGATATTCAATAGTTCCGCCACATAGTCCATCGCTTCCGTGCTCAGCCATCCACCAAAATGTTCCTGTGCCAGATGCAGTACGGGCAGGATGGCGCTTTTTTGTTTACCCTCCGGATAGTGTGATATCAGCTCCTTTACTTTAGCTAGTTTATCCGGTGGAAATGATAAAGTACTTAGTGGCTTTTCCAATTATCAATTATTAATTATTAATTATTAATTCAATTGTCCTTCACTCACACACTCTCACACTCTCACACTCTCACACTTCCCTAAGCATCCATCTCCCCCGCAATCAGATTCAGGCTGCTCATCGTGAGCACCGCATCACTCAGCATGGAACCCTTCGTCAGTTCTGAATAGGCCTGATAATAAATGAAACAGGGTCTGCGAAAATGCAGGCGATATGGTGCACGGCCTCCGTCACTGATCAGATAAAATCCAAGCTCACCATTTGCCCCTTCTACGCTGCTGTATACTTCTCCGGGTGGCATTTCTGTTTCTCCCATGACAATCTTGAAATGCCAGATAAGGGCTTCCATCTTCGTGTAGACGTCAGATTTCTCCGGAAGAAAATATTCCGGCACATCAGCATGATATACTTCGGCGTCGGCGCCTTTGAATTCCTGAACCTTTCTGTAAGCCTGCTCAATAATTTTTAATGACTCCCACATTTCCTGGTTGCGCACCAGAAAACGATCGTAGTTATCGCCCGTTTTCCCGACGGGGATCACAAAATCAAAGTCCTCATAGCTTGAGTATGGAGTGTGAACGCGCACGTCATAATCTACGCCGGTTGCGCGAAGATTGGGTCCGGTAAATCCATAATTCAGCGCTCTTTCCGCACTGATGCCACCGGTTCCCGCGGTCCTGTCCATAAATATGCGGTTGCGGGTAAAGAGGTTTTCAAACTCCTCTAAGACCGGCGGATATTCTTTTTGAAATCTTTCCAGCTTTTCGAACACAGTTGAATTGAAATTTCTTTCAAACCCGCCGATACGTCCCATATTCGTTGTGAGACGGGATCCGCAGATCTCTTCATAAATTTCATAAATCAGTTCCCGGTATTGCATTACATAAAGAAATCCGGTGTAGGCTCCCGAATCGACACCGACCACCGAATTACAAATCAGGTGATCAGATATCCTTGCCAGCTCCATAATGATGACGCGCATATAATCCACGCGTTTGGGCGTCTTGACATTCAGCAGTTTTTCACATACCAGGTGCCAGCCCATATTGTTGATGGGGGATGAACAATAATTTAAGCGGTCTGTCAGCGGTGTTATCTGGTACAGCGGTCTTCTTTCTGCAATTTTTTCGAACGCCCTGTGAATATATCCGACCGTTTGATCCGCAGACACGATACGTTCACCGTCCAGTTCCAGGATGTTCTGGAATACACCATGTGTTGCCGGGTGTGTGGGACCCAGGTTTAAAGTGGTCGTGGTTTTTTCAATGCTGCCTTCGGGTAGCTTGATGTGTTGTTCCATTAGTGACGTGTAAGAGTATAAGAGTATACGAGTATGGGAGTGCATTGCGCATTTCCAGTCTTCAAATAATCTCTACCTCTCATATATTTTCAATTAAATAATTTTGTTTCAATTTCCCATTCCACTCTCACACTCCTACACTCTTATACTACTACTCTCCGTCCTATCGCCCAAACATCTCATCATCCTTATCGATCCTCGTCTGGTCTTCCAGCGGATATTCCTTGCGCATAGGAAAATAATTCATCTCATCCACATTCAGGATTCGTTTGAGGTTGGGATGGCCGACAAAATTAATCCCATAAAAATCATAGGTTTCCCTTTCCATCCAGTTTGCCGATTCAAATAATTTAGTCGCCGTAAATACATCCGGTTTTTCAATATCTGTAAACACTTTGTACCGGATGCGTATGTTGTCAACAAGGTTGTGCAGGTGGTAAACTACTGCGAGTTCCCTTCCCTTTTGATTGGGGTAATGAACTGCCGTCAGATCTGTCAGAAACTGAAAACGCAATTCGGGATCATCAAAAAGAAACTGGAGCAGTTTGAGATTCATGTCCTTTGGCGACTCGAAACTGAGCATGCCATAAGGTTCTTCAAATCGGGTAACCTGTTCCCCAAATTGTTCTGTTAGTCTTTGTTTTACAAATGCGTTTTCCAAAGAATCCAAGTTAAAAGTGTGAGAGTGTGAGAGTGTGAGAGTGAAGATAAAAGTATCCAGTTCCAAATCTCAAACAAGCCATCCTCATTTTTATATTTTTAAATAGATTGAATTGTTTCAACGTCAATTGCCTCTCACTCTCACACTCTCACACTTATTTAATGCCATAACTCTGCATCAACTCCTTATACTGCTCTCCGTTTCTCCTGCGGAAAGATTCTTCCCCCACCAGATCCTGAATCCGCATGAAGCCATCCAGAATGCCTTCGGGTCTTGGCGGACAGCCGGGCACATATACATCCACGGGAATGATCTGATCAATTCCCTGCAGCACAGAATAAGAATCAAAAATACCACCGGAAGAAGCGCAGGCACCTACGGCCATAACCCATCGGGGCTCGGCCATCTGCAGATAAACCTGTTTTAAAATGGGTCCCATTTTTTTTGCGATGGTACCCATCACCATGAGCAGATCGCATTGCCTTGGCGAAAACCCAAGACGCTCGGCGCCGAAGCGGGCCAGGTCGTAATGTGATGCCATGGTAGCCATGAATTCGATTCCGCAACAGGAAGTCGCGAATGGCAGGGGCCACATGGAATTTTTTCTGGCCAGCCCGACTGCATCACTGAGTTTGGTGGCAAAAAAACCATCTCCGGTATGACCGGCCGGCATATCCACCATACTAATATGATTTTTCGTATCAGCGGGAACCGTATGTACATTAAATCTTACTGGTCTTGTCATGTTATAAACTGTTTATCATCCACCCACGGACTCGTTGTTATAACAACCGGGAAAGCTTCCGGGTTCTTGGCAAATTGTCAATCTTCCCATTGCAACGCACCTTTCTTTATAATATATATAAAACCAATCAGGAAGAAAGCCACAAACAACAGCACGGCTGCATATCCATTCCATCCCAGTTCCCTGAAATTGACGGCATAGGGATAGAAGAAAATCACTTCCACATCAAAAAGCACGAACAATATGGCGATCAAAAAATATTTAATGGCCATTGGCTGCCTGGCATTCCCGACGGATTCAATGCCACTTTCAAAGTTTTTTAATTTCTCGTCCGTATTCCGTTTTGGTCCCAGTAAATGCGTGACGCCAAGTACTAAAAAGACGAAAGCCCCGGCGAAGAGTAATTGAATTGCAATCGGCAAATAATCACTGGAGGTATCTGTCCTTGAAACCAGGTTCGTCGCCTGCAGAAGAAAAGGAGTCATATGAATCGTTCCATTGCCTGACAAAAGTAATGCAGGAGGCTCAGATTTCATGGGAATGTTTTGATCCGCGTCCCATAATAAAAAAGCCCCTGACGGACTCGTCAGGAGCTGTGTATTAATAAATGATTATTTCCCGGATTGTCCTGTACCACCACCCTTCGGTTTCTGTGCCGATTGTTTAGGAGGTTTGCTCAGCGCATTAATGATATTCGGGGCCGTCGTATTGGTCGGATCCACTTCGAGCACTTTCTGCATATAACTGATTGCTTTCGGTTTATCCTTTTTGATATCGTTGTAATAGCTGGCCAGATAAAAATAGGCGCCCACGATCTGTGTTTTGTATTTCGCTGAATCCGGTGAGGATCTGCCAAACAGGGCCAGCTTTTCATAAGCGTCTACAGCCAGACCCTGAGAGTTGGTGCTGTCATCCTGTGCCTGTTTACTTCTCGCGCACCAGAGATACCCGTAGATTTCATTCGGATACTTGGACTCATATAACCCGCAGAAAATGCTGTCTGCCGTTTTATAATTTCCTGCCGAATAATTTGCCGTACCGAATTTAAACAGGTCGGAGTTGTTCGGATTTTTTATCGAATTATATTCTAATCCCGCAAGATAGGCGGCAGCCTGTTTATTGTGCATCGTCTTGGCCAGATCGAGCGCTTCATTCGCAAATTTTTGTTTGTCCTCAGCTAAGCTGTCCATCGCGATCGCTTTGGCATAATATTGAAACGCCATATTCCGGGTTACTGAATCTGTCAATTTCCCATAGATCTTACCATATTCCTCAAAGTCCGTAGCCAGGTACATGGAACTGTCTGCCTTGGCCAGGAAATTTGCCATGGCTTCCCGGGCAGCGGTATAATCTCCCAGAGAATCCGAAGCGTAAGCCACCAAACGATACATACGCGGATTCACATTGGCACCATACTGTCCGATGAGCTGCTGGGCCCGTGTACGCGCATCCGCCACTTTACCGGAAATGTACAGCATGCCCGCTTTCATATATTCCAGATCGGGACCCTGGTCCGAATTTGCAGCGTATTTGTCCATGTAAGAAGCCGCTTTATTTACATCCCGGAGAAACCAGTAGAGGTAAAGCTGTTCATATGCCGGGGCATAGGCCGGATCCATGGTGACGGCGGATTCAAATGCAGGCAGAAAATACTCACGGTTATTCTGTGTGAGATAAATAATACCGATTTTCATCTGTGCTTCCGCGAGTTTTGGATTCAGACCAAGCGCCTTCTGATAATTCAAGACCGCATTACCTCCGTCAAGCAGCCTGCGATATGCATCGCCCAGTAATACATAGGTCTCCGGATCACTAAACCGCTTTATCTGGGTGGCCGTATTTAATTTCTGAATCGCGTAATTCGGGTCACCCGCTTTCGCGTCGATATTCGCATAGGCGACGGCGTTGAGCACGTTGATGTCTTTTTCTTTAGTAAGACTGATCGCCGTTTCAAACCGCTGGCGGGAATCGGTTTTATCACCATATAATAATTCAACATGCCCCATTCCTGCCAGTAGCAGGGGCGCATTTCCATTTGTAGCCAGCATTTTCTGATAAAGCGCTTTTGCCCCGGCGGTATCGCGGGTATCCCGGCGGTGAATCATGGTCTGTCCCAGCCAATAAACCGCTTCGATATTATTCGGATTGGCATTCAGGACTTTTTCAAATGCGGACTGCGCACTTGCAAACCTTTCATAGTATAGAAACTGTTTCGCCTGCTCGAGGGTCTGGGCCATCACTGTACTGCCGATGCAGGTAAGCGTCAGTAACATGATCATGCTAAGTTTTCTCATTTCTAAATCTCCGTTTTTCGTTTGTTTAAAAATATATCTAAAAACTGACTACTGCTCCTGCATCTCAACATTACGTATGTCAAAATTCATACGGGCAGGCACGAGGTAGGCTCTTTTAAAAATAAGCTGCCCTCTCTCATTAATCAAAAAATTTACAAAATTATTCCCGATTCCGCTAAAGTTCTCTTTAAGTATGTAATATAATCCCCGCACCAGGGGATACTGCTTAAAATAAATATTATACTGAAATGGCCAGACAAAAGGTTTATCCGTGCAACGATCGCACCTGATAGCTACCGTCTTCACCTTTTGAAGAAAAGCCAGATCCATAGAGTCTTCCCGGTCACCGATCCAGCTCACCCCGATAAATCCAACGGCATTTTCATGGTTTTCAACATAGGAAATCACCTGAGGACTTGACCTCGCTGCCACAACATTTTTCCCCAACGGTTTCCCTTTTAAAACGGAATCCAGCACATATCGAACCGTACTAGTTTCAGAAACCCCGTCCATCACAACTTCCCTGTTCTTCTTATCATCTCCTGCCAGGAGGGCCCGCACTTCATCCATATCCATGACGGTATCCCGGGAATGATTATTTATCACCAGGGCTACCGCATCATAAGCAAGGAGGCCGGAGATCGCCGGCATTTTGGTAGAATCCCTGAAAAAATGTTCTTCGGGAAGGCTTAACCCCCGGGTGATTATAATCAGGCGCGTGCTGTCATTTCCCAAATCCCTCAAACAAGCCGCTTCCGGTTTATATTCTACGATAATATGGGCATCCGGAAAAGAACTTTCAAAAACCTTCAGCTCAGAATCGATCACAGGTTTAAAAGATTCATCTACACTGATATGAATGGTACCTGAAGTAGGCGTTTCCTGTTGAATACGGGGACCCGAATGACATCCTGTAAACAAGACTGCTCCAAACGCAAATATGATGCATGGAAGACATCTTTTAAAAATGTTCATCCCCAGAAATTAATTAAAATAGTTTTTTTTATACCCCCGGTAAACTCTGAATAGCCCGTAAAGAATACAAAGACCTGCGAATAAATACCGGAACATATCTTCTACATCGAAAACGACACCGAGTTTGGGCGCCAGCAGGAAAAAAATACCAAGGCAGAAAATAATCGCACCCATTCCATAGTCCATAATGGATCTTCTGATTCTGTAACCCCTCGCGCGATTATCCAGGTCCTTTTCTTCAGGCATGAGCATTCGTTTGTAAGAGACCGGCAATATACATAAAAAGCTTAAAGCCCAAAGCCTAAAAGCCAAAGCACATTTGCAAATCAGCGGCCTTCTTTGGTTGACGGTTGTTAATGGGTTATGGGCTGATGGTCATCGGTCATCGATCATCTGCCTCACTAATCTGACACGACAAAATGCACCGGCAGGCTAAAATAAACGGCCACATTCCGGTGATTTTGAGAGCCCGGTTTCCAGTCGGGCATTTTCGCAATCACACGTTTTACCTCAGTATTAAAAACTTCTTCTGCAGGCCTGATCACCTCAATATCCCGGACCCGTCCATCTGCACCCACCACAAACCTGGCCGTCACCCAGACGTCCGCTCCGGATTCCAGGTTGCTCGGCGGCATGACGAGGTTTTTCAGTAAAAATCGTTTTAAGGCCTCCAGGCCGCCCGGAAATTCGGGCATGATCTGAGGGTGGTCAAAGATTTCAACGGCGTTTTCAACGGGTTCACTGTTTTGCGGAACAGTTCCTGAAACTGACACGCCATTATTTCCCGGTATAACCGGATCCCCCTCACCCGGAGATGTTTTCAAACCGATCGCGCCCTTTTCAAGATCTCCGATGGGAGGCAGCGGTTTCGGCTCCGTTGGACTGGCTACAATGACCGGTGCAGTATATTGATTTAAGGCGGCCGGTTTGGGTGCAGCGGGTCTGGATGGCGGAGGAATCATTGGCTTACTGGGTGTAATGGGAGGCGGGTCAACCAGGAAATGATCTGGTATGGTAAATTCTTTTATCAGCATGGGTGGTGATTGAAAATACAAATAGGCCAGCGAAAATAAAACGACTGACGACATCGTAGCTGCCAGGGAAATATAAAGTCTTTGGGCGTAATATTTCCTTAATGTATAAGCACCATAGGATTT
>Ga0206929_1019_pt1 | contig 12349 bp, 13 predicted proteins | sample Alteio_BWOrgHeat_19_FD_152929 | JGI IMG/M metagenome (GOLD analysis project Ga0206929, IMG submission 152929) | Enriched cells from forest soil in Barre Woods Harvard Forest LTER site, Petersham, Massachusetts, United States -... | ecosystem: Environmental > Terrestrial > Soil > Temperate forest >...
TTATACAAAAGTCTTCCTGCTTCTATTTTTACTTATTTCCTCTTTGACAGGCAATAGTCAGCAGAAGTTTACTGAAAATAAAGATGGTCGTGCACTCAAAGAATTTTATTTATCACTTCATGTTGAAGACCTATGGTTGTCGGGCCAGCATGTAAACTGGCAGACAGGTGAACCGGATGATCCTTCTGCGGAACAGGATATCCACACACATTGCAGCGCCTTTGTAGCGGCAGCCTGTGCGAAAAAAAACATTTACATATTGAGACCACCCGATCACAGTATCCAGTTATTGGCTAATGCCCAATACGACTGGTTGCAATCCAATGAAGCAAAGAAAATGGGATGGATCAAAATTGAGCCCGACGGAGTTTATGAAAAGTCACAGGTTCTGGCAAATAAAGGTTACCTGGTTGTAGCCACCTGTAAAAATAAGGATCCGAAATTACCCGGACATATTGCGCTGGTAAGACCCGCCGAAATAACAACGGATCAACTGGCTGAATCAGGTCCGATGTTGATTAGTGCAGGAACGCATAACTTCAATTACATTTCTTTGAAATCAGCATTTGGTTCTCATTTATCCGGTTGGCCGGAAAACGAGATTCTGTTCTACTACAATACCGAGCTGAAGTAAACTTTGTGAGATTATAATAAACTATTTGATTATTTCAGGTCCCGGTAAGTTATCAGCTGAATTCCTTTTCGCTTTATAACCGCTTTCACTTTATCGCTGGTAAAAACATCGGTGACGCCCTGCCTGTCTTCGCAAACGTTTTCATAACCGATATGATAAACGGCTTGTAATTCATCGTTACAAAGTCCGGGATGATCCAGAAAAATATATGTTTTACCCGGCTCCAGTTTGTTGAGCATACGGATAAAACTCTCTATTTTTTCTCCGGATGTTTTATGCGGACCGTCATATCCGATGAATCCCTTATAATCCCATTCCGGATCTACGGGAATTTTATATTCCTTCGCCAGCCGTATCGTCAAAGCGCGCACTTCGGGCGACAGATTGGTGCAACCCATATGAGCAGAAAAATGACTGATGTTTGGAATGTTTTTTAATGCCAGTTCAATCTGTGCGCGGAATTCCTTTTCCACGTCTTCGATCTTCCATGGGTGCTGTGAAATGGCCCTGCCGGGATAATTCTCATTGGGATAAACCATCGGAAAAAAATATCCGGCTGAATCTTTCAGACTCGGGCAATCGGACAGAGGTCTCCATTTTATGTTTTCCCATTCGCTGGTAAGGTCCAGGTGAATGCCTACGTCGATGCCGGGATTTTGTTTTAATAATTTCACTGCTTCAGGAAACCAGGGAGAAGCGATCAATACTTCAATGGACTTCTCAATACCATGCTGATAACACATGATCAGGGCTTCATTACCTGCATGCGTATAGCCCATGTCATCGCCCCGAACCAGCAGTCTCGGTGCCTGCTGTGCAAAGGATGCATTGAACAGTACTTGTAAAAACAGAAGGAAGAATATTTTTTTCATGATTGGTTTATTGCAATTGATAAATACAAGCCTCATACGGGTTTAATACGGTGAACGTATTGTCCTGTGCTCTCTGGTCATTTGATAAAAGCAGTTTCGCGCCGGCAGGCGGGATTCCAACCTGTGTTTGCGCTTTATCGGGTGAAAAATTCAGGAGGATCAGGAATTTATGGCCATTCCCTTCCCGGGTATATGCATAGATCTTCGGGTTCTCTTTATCTAATAAATGATAGCGGCCATATACCAGTACCGGATTATTTTTTCGCAACGCTACCAGTTGTCTGAAATAATTCAGGCAACTGTTCGGATCTTTTTCTTCAGCCTCTGCATTGATCGTTTTGTAATTGGGATTCACTGCTATCCACGGTGTACCGTTGGTAAAGCCCGCATTCGCTGTATTGTTCCATTGAAACGGCGTACGACCATTATCTCTGCTTTCAAATCTCAGACGTTTTAAATAAGCATTGGTATCGCCATGAATATCTTTCTGATGCTGGTACTCGTTCAGCGCCGGCATATCGCGAAAATCATGAATACTCCCGAATGTTGAATTCGTCATACCCAGCTCATCTCCATTATAATAGTATGGCGTGCCACGCATTGTCAAAATAAACGTACTAAGCATTTTGGATGAAAGCGCCCGGTATTGCGGCCGGTCATTTCCAAAACGGCTCACCATTCTTGCCTGGTCGTGATTGGAAAGAACGATGGATAACCAGCCTGTATGTTCAAATGCACTGTCCCAGCGACTGAAGACTTCTTTAAAATGTAAAAGGCTATATCCCTCCGGTTTTGCGATATCGATGCCTTCAAACGCGTATGCCATATTCAGTTCCCTGCGATCCGCATCCACCAGGTTGTGAGCATCCTCAAATGTATTTCCCGCACCCTCAGCGACACTCATAACATCATACTTACTGAAAACCTGGTCGTTCATTTCCTTCAGGTATTCATGCAGGTGCGGACCCATCGCATAGTATTGCATAAAGTTTTTTTCATATCCCGGGGGAAACACCGGGAAACTTGTATCCTTGGCGGCAAAACCAAATGCATCCAGCCTGAATCCATCAATCCCTTTATCACCCCAGAATTTCATGATATCATATACTTCCTGACGCAGCTTGGGATTTTCCCAGTTCAGATCCGGCTGTTTCCTGGAGAAATAATGCAGGTAATAAGCATTCGTTAAAGAATCATATCGCCAGGCATCGTGATTTATATCAAACAAACTATACCTGGGCGCGGGTTTGCCTCTTTCCGAATTCCACCAGTGATAATAATCCCGGTAAGGATTTGTTCGTGAGCTTCGGCTTTGTTTGAACCATTCGTGTTCATTACTGCTATGGTTTACAACCAGGTCCATGACAAGTTTTATCCCGCGTTTATGCATTCCCGTTATCAGCGAATCAAAATCAGCCATGGTGCCAAAATCTTTCATGATATTCCGGTAATCGCTTACATCATACCCGTTATCATCATTGGGCGAGCTGTAAATCGGGTTGAGCCAGACCACGTCGATACCCAGCTTTTGAATATAATCCAATTTGGAAATAATGCCTTTGAGATCGCCGATGCCATCCCCGTCGCTGTCCTTAAAACTGCGCGGATAGATCTGGTATACGACTGCTTCTTTCCACCATTTTTTATCAGCCGGAACAGACTGGCCCATCATATTCCCGGAGAAGAGGAAGAAAATAATATAGGAAAGTGAAAGTTTTTTCATATGCTTATTGAAGCATCTAATTTAATTCCATGACAACCGCCTCATAAGGCCTCAATGTGCCCGTTGATGAGGGATCTGCATAATTGCCGATCAAAATCCTGGCCTTACTGAGATCCACCCCTGTATTTGACCTGGCAGGCTGCGCTTTAAAATTCAGGAGTACGAGTAATTTTTTCCCATTCAATGTACGCGTATAGCAATAGACAGAAGGATTTTCTTTATCGAGCAATTCATATTTTCCGTAGATCAGCGCAGGCGTCGTTTTCCGCAGTCTGACCATTTTCTTAAAATAATTTAAAATTGAATTTGGATCTTTTTCCTCTGCGGTTACATTGATGGTTCTGTAGTTCCGGTTTACTTTGATCCAGGGCGTTCCATTGGTAAATCCGGCTTCTGTTGTGTCCGACCATTGCATGGGTGTGCGTCCGTTATCCCGGGCACCGCCGTTTTTCTGTGATTCGATAAAAGCATGCAGATCCCCGCCCTCGTTTTTTATTTTCTGATACATGTTGAGGGTTTCGATGTCGCGGTAATCCTCTATATTATCGAATTTGATATTCGTCATGCCCAGTTCGTCGCCATAATAGTAATACGGTGTTGATCGCATGGTCATTAAAAATGTCGTGAGCAATTTGGAAGAATAAACTCTGAATTCGGGTGCATCATTACCCCAGCGCGTCAGCATACGAGGCTGATCGTGATTACCCAGATAGATGGTTCCCCAACCTTTTTCAGCAAAAACAGAGTCCCAGCGTGAGTAGATTTTTTTAAAGCCCACCAGATCGTAACCATGGGGATCAGGGGTTTTCCATTTACCGGGCAGGTAACCATAACCCATCCCTTCAAAGTGATAAGCCATATTTAACTCCTTCCGGTCAGCGTCTACAAATTTCAATACATCATTTGTTGATATGCCCATACCTTCGGCAACACTCATCATATTGTATTTGCTGAGCACTTCCCGGTTCATCTCCTGCAGATAATCGTGTATGTGCGGACCATTCGCGTAGAATTTATCCCAGCTCCCGTTATACATTGCGGGCATCGGTGGGAATGTCGTATCCTTTGAAATGATTGTGATCACATCCATGCGGAACCCGTCGATACCTTTATCCAGCCAGAAGCGCATCATCTTATAAATTTCCTGGCGCAAAGCCGGATTTTCCCAGTTCAGATCCGGTTGCTTGTCCCCGAAATAATGCAGGTAATAAGCGTTCGTGACGGAGTCATATTTCCATGCATCATTATTTACGTCGAAAAAACTATATCGCTGGGATGGCTTTCCATTTTCTGCATTCCACCAGTGAAAATAATTCCGGTAGGGATTGGTTCTTGATTTACGGGCTTCCTTAAACCAGAAATGTTCATCGCTGCAATGGTTTACAACGAGATCCATCACTAATTTGAGTCCGCGTTTGTGAATTTCGGCAAGCATCCTGTCAAAATCCTGCATCGTTCCGAATTCTTTCATGATGGCCTGGTAATCACTGATATCATATCCATTATCGGCATTCGGTGAAGCATAAATGGGATTCAGCCAGATCACGTCAACGCCCAGACTTTTTACATAATCCAGTTTTTGAATAATGCCGTTCAGATCGCCAATGCCATCCCCATCACTGTCTTTGAAACTACGCGGGTAGATCTGGTAAACGACCGCTTCTTTCCACCATTTCTTTTGGGTTGCCTGAGAGACCGCATTTTGCTGACCATCACCTCTTATTGAAGAAAGAATAAGAACCGTGGCGGTCAGGGACGTGAAAATTATTTTCATACAGCAAGTTTACAGAACCGCTCACTAATTTTGTATAGGCAATTTGCCTTTGTCAGATACAAGTTAACCAAATCAACCTCCATGGAAAAAACATACAAAAACTGCCAGAGTTGCGGCATGCCACTGAATAAAGATAAGGCGGGCGGTGGTACGAATGCAGATGGTTCAAAAACTACTATGTATTGCAGTCATTGTTACCAGGAAGGAAAATTCACACAACCTCAACTAACCGCCGGTCAGATGCAGGATTTAGTAAAGGGCAAATTAAAGCAGATGGGATTCCCCGGATTTCTCGCGGGGTTTTTCACAAAAGGCATCCCAAAACTGGCGCGCTGGAGAAACTGAGCAGCATCAAAATATCCCCGTCACAAAAAAGAATAGTCCGAAACAGGAAACACCGAGGCTGACATACCACAGGAATCTTTTTTTTGTGAGTATGGCAATCGCAGATATGGCAATGGAAATCTGAAATAATGTAACTGCCCTTGCAAGTATTTCATGATGCTCCAGGTGTATGTGTGAGGCTTCCTCCGATTCCTTAGCCTTTTTCTGGATTTCGGCCTGCTCCGATTTATATTTGGCACTCCGGGCTTCCTTATCCGGACTGTTGGAGAACGATAATATTTCATCCTTGATCCCCTTTGCCTGGTAGAACGCCCATTGGTCGGACGCCCGTATCTGTTCAATAACGGCTTCATCGGAATGATGACCCGCGAGAAGACTCGCCATTGCTGCAAAAACAGCCATCAGGGCGGTAGAAATGGCTATCAGCATGCCACCCCTCCGTTCATTTTTTTTAACCGCTTCCTCGACCTCTTCTTCTATTGTTTCATGAAGATGTTCCGTAGGCACTTCGATTTCTTCCATCAGAACTTTAATTTATTTCAGTGCAAAATTCGATAAAAATTATTTCACACCAGATATAATTTCGATAACACCTGGTTAACCCGGACGATTCGATAAGTTTTTTAATCGTTGCTTTACTTCCGGCCATTCTGATAGCAGGATAGAAAATCTGGCTGAATCTCTTGGCGTGGCGTCGTTTGCCAGGCGGTGTGAACGAAGAATGCCTTCAAATTTTCCACCGATGCGTTCAATGGCCGCCTTCGAACGGTCATTCCGTACGTCGGTATGTAAACAAATCCGATAAGCCTGCCATTTTTCAAAAGCGAGTTGTAGTAGAAGGAATTTCGCTTCAGTATTCACGCCCGAACGAATCGCGGATCTGTCAAGCCAGGTATAACCGATCTCCGCAGCATCCGGATAGGCGCGCCCATGTCTCGGATGATCCGGTTTCCAGGCCCATCGCTCAATTAAAAAGAACCGGGTAGAACCGATCACGACCCCATCCTGAACACGAATAATGGCATATGGCAACGCAGTTCCTGCTTCCTTCCATTCAAGCGCGGTCTGAATATATTTCCTTACTTCTTCGATTCCCTGTGGCACAGGGCTCCATTTGTACAAACCGTCGTCTGACATGGACGCGCCTACCAGACCTTCAGCGTGGCGTTCTTCCAGGGGTTCGAGCCGAACTATATTTCCGTGTAAGACTTCGCTCATTCTGAATGTTTAATATGAAACTCACTGGTCAACTCTGTAATAATTTCTTCTGCTTTTTGAAGTAATACCTTCTGCTGGACCGATTGGCGCCGTCGCAGATTTTTGATTATATCCGCCTGGTTTATTAATATATCTGCCGAAAGATTATTTGCATTCCTGATATACATTTCGTGTTCGATATGTCCACGATTGCGCAGGTCGTCTATCACTTTGTAATTTATCATTTCCTGTGTCTGCGGTATTAGTCTTTCATATAGAAATTTGTTCTCCCATTCTTCCATCAGCTTTAATTTGTCGGCAGCAGCATCGTACCTGTTTAAATTATTGACTGTTGCCTGTTTAAAAAATCTCATGGAACCGGAATTTTTTATCTGTTCATAGGTTCCATTAATATTATCAAACTGGAAAGTCGAAATTATATAGAGAATCGTATTATATAACAGCGAATCATTCGTTCTGCTTCTTGTCGCAGATAAATTTTTATCAAGCGAATCTATCCTTCTCATTTTTTCCTCCGTATAAAATATCAATTGATGGAGCGAAGAAGTATCCGCTTTAAAGTCTGCGATCAGTGATTGTGCGAAAACTTCAGCCCTTTCCTTTTCGGAAATATGTTCCCGTAGGTTTTCTGCCAGAAAACCAAGGGTAACAGCCAGAAAGATCATCAGAAATTCAAGAAAATATTCGGTCCAGCGCTTTTTTTTATGTTTTAAATCCGGGTGATGATGTACTTCCATGATTTCATTTTGGATTGGTTCAGGCTCTGACATTTCATTGTCAGCGTTCGACCCTGGTATGGAATTTTCATCCTGAGGATTTCCTTCATCCGGACGTTCTTCATCCATTCAATCAAAATTGAATAATAAATGTAAGGAAAGTAAACACTAAAGATTGTCCGGCCTGGCAGGATTTAATAAGAATCCTTACGTCTGAAAATGTGAAAGCTGAAGCCTGCGCGGAATCCGACGGAGTTTATTATGAAGCCTGAACCAGCCCGGTCGGATTCATATTTAAGGGCAAAATTGACAGTATTGTCTTTTTGACCAATGGCGAGACTATATCCTCCTTCGAATGCCATGGCGATGCCATCTTTAGAATCAGCATTTGTAAAATTTTCTGCGCCTGAATTTACTACACGGCAATAACCTACCGAGGGTTCGATATAAAATCCAGCCTGGTTTTCACTGAAGACATATTTGTATCCTCCCTTTATAGAAAGATATCCGATGGGACTATAGATATCGGAATTTTTTTGGGGGTAATAAGCCATATCCAGTAATTCAAGCCGGATGCTGGTATTCTCATTGCCTAACGGGAAATCGAGAAATGTAAAAAAACCGTATCCCAGTTGAGAATTGTCTGCATTTTTTCCGAGCATTTTGCTCACCATGAGCTGGCTGTACGCTGATGAAGAAAATCCGGCCGCAAAAAGGAGAATGAGTAGATGTTTTTTCATAGGGGTATAGTTGGTTATTCAAAAAAGGACCTTCTGTAATAACGTTTTAAAGCATATAAAATTATATCGGGGAACTGCTCTTAATGGGTTAAATTTGAACTAGTTATAAACATTTCCCTGATAAATAATCGTTATGGTCCCGCTTAAATTATACATGCTGTTGTTGGGCTGCAAACCGCCGGGAAGACACATAGAACAACATGATATTTTCTTTGGAATTGCTGCTGAATTAAAGGACCTGGTTCCGGAGATTCAACAATTCTGGCCGGGGCCGGTAAAAATACATATTGATGCATGGCGGGAAGTGAACCAGGTAGACGGGTTTCAAATTAAGATCCAATCCAGGGCGCACCAGGATGAAATAACCCATCAGGCACCCAGGTTGTTTTTTATTAACCTGGGCGGTTATCAGGAAAACAGATTTGAAGAACAGCATTATAATCTGCTAACGGTAAAGGTTAACCGATCAGCTGCCTACAAAGAAGCGAAAGAAACTTTATTCTTTAGAGAGAACCATTTCCCGGGTGCCGAATCTCATATTGATGATAAATATGGGGTCGATGTGGATGACTTATACGAGATAGAAGAAATGCTTTCGCCATCTCAAAAGGAAAAATATCAGATTGAACTTCTGCCTGCTGAATCCTTTCAGGATGATATCATTCACCTGGGCTATTTTAAATTAAACAGTTTGTAAGATCCATCGTACCGGTACATTATATTTTCCATCTGATACCTGCTGCCGGATATACCTGCCAGCTATTTTCAGTTGTATTTACATGATAATAAATGTTCATCCTTACTCCCATGGACAGGCCACCCTGTAAGCGAATCCAGAACTGGGGCTCGCCATAGAGGAAAAATCTCTTCCCGCTTTCATGCTGCGTAATCATATCTCCGTGATTTTTGTTCTCTGTCCAAAATGAAAAATCTCCAAGCAATTCGCACCGATAGTTGAACAGACCTTTATAAAAATAAAAGGTCCACAGAAAATCAGAGCTGGGTTTAACATATGGAACATATTTATAATCGAGCACCATGCTGTAAAAACCACCCTTCCATTGAAAAGGCAGTGCTATACCAGCCGAATAGGTCGTCAGGATATAATAACTGTATTGTTTGGGCTCGGTAACCCCCAGGCCGCCACTGATGGACAGATGCAGGAAAACATCCGGTCGCCAGCAACGGAGCGTCTGAGTTACCTGGAAATACATCTTATTGGTATTGGTACCCGGACCTGCGGCATCGGCCTCCATTTTAAATAAGAAGGAACCGGGTTTGATAAATGCCCGGCCGGAATCCTGTGATTTAAAATATTCGAAATACAGGGTCGGAAAATTGCCGGTGTTGTTTTTTGGATCTACAGAGTGGCGCATATCATATATCAACTGGACATTCTGTGAATAAACCGGAAGACTGATAAATCCGAAGAGAACCGGAAGTAAATATTTCATATTTAAAATTTATGCCGGTGAAATTCCTGTGTCACGTTAAAAACAATCGGAATTGTGGCGGAAATCATGCGGAATTCTATATTTGAGCCCAGGGAATTATAAAAGCAGACTATGAATGAACTGGATACCCGTGCTTTTGAATCATTATTCAAAGAAGCTTATGAAAAATGTTTTGGGTATCCGCTAAAGGAATCCCTCTCTGAAACTGAAAGCAAACTCTTTTATAACAAGATTTTTGATCAGACTGGTCTGGTCGTAGGATGGAAAAGTCTGAAAAATTATTCATCATTTGTCGTGGAAGGCCCCGTTGTAAAGACTGAAAACCCGTCCATTGCGACGCTCGATACTTTGTCGCGCTACGTGGTGGCCGCCCCCTACAGTTCTGAAACAGAAAGAAAAGAGAATGAAAGCCACTACCCTTATTGGTTCGGATATAAAGAGAAATTTCATCGTTCGTCAGTAAAAGAACCTGTCGCCGTCAGATCCGGCACCCGCCGTCAGGTAATATTGACAACCGGTTTTTTTCTGGTCATTGTGTTAATTCTTCTCATAAAGAATCATTACAGGACTGCTTCAGATCCATTTGTTGAAAATTTCCATGATTTGAGCACTAATTCACTGAATCAGCATGGATGGTTTGTACAATCGCCCGATACTGTTTACTGGAACCGGCGGGATGAAAAAAAAGATCAGCTTACGCTCTTTACCCTTCGTGGAGACAACTGGCCCAATGCACAGGAAAAGATAGGCGTTCGCAATTTGTTGCTCAGAAAAATTACAAAGGATTGTTTCGAAGCAGAAGTTCATTTTGCTGACTTTCTGCCGGATCAAAACTGGCAGCAGGCAGGTTTGCTTTTACTGGAGGATACCAATTTCACAGGTAAGGGAATCCGTTTATCGCTGGCTTTTAATGATTTTTTTGGCGGCTATAATAAACCCAAAGAAATCATTATCCAGGCCATTACTTCGTTTGGAAAAAATTATGGAGAGCCTGAAGAAATTGCTCATCAACCGGTTGCTTTTACCGACAGCATTCGCAGACATCCGCAGCTGTCAGGGAATTTAGCCAACAGCTCCCTGAAAATTGAAAAGGAAGGTAAAAAATTCCGATTCCTATATGCCGGCGGATCCGTTTCAAACCCGGCTTTTAAAGAGGTGATTACACATGAATTTGATATGAGGCCCCGTTATATCGGTCTGTTTGCAATAAAGGGGTTTGTGGATAGTGCGGCCACCATACCGGTCCGTTTTACTTTCTTCCGGTTGAAGGAAAATGATTGTGAATAAGGACGAATTTAAAAAGCTACCGCAGGTCGTGGAAGCTTTTTTTATTTCTCATTGTAAAAACTCCGCCGGTAATTGGCTGATCGATTGGATTTTTATCTGCCGGTAAAATATTTCAGCGCCTTCGGATTGAATCTGGATCTTTCCCTTAGTGAGTGGTGATTCATTTCCGTTATCATTTTGCTTATTACGATATAATACCATCATTACCTTTCCATTTACCACATGCATGCTGGTATCACCATGGCAATAAAGATCCAGTGTATTCCATTGGCCAGTTGGATATTCTGCGTCCATCATCTTAAAGCAGCGACGGCCGACTGTGCCTCCTTCTTTGAATGTTATGAACTCACCTTTTGGATTATAGTCATATTCCTTTTCTGATTTTTTGACGACGGGTATATCGGCCATACCGCCAGCGACACCCCAATAGTCGCCCGTATTGGTTTCCTCAATCTGGAACTCCTGCGAACGCATCCAGGCGCCATAATCAGCACCTCTTTTACCAACGGAATGATAAAGTAAACCACTGTCTTTTTTCTTTCCCTTTTTTTGTCCCCAGGTCAGTGTTCCCCATTTAAATTGCAATTGCAAATGATAGTTCTCGTATTCCTTTACGGTTGAAATCGCACCCCAGTTCTGTCCGGATATTCGTATCAGGTTTTCGCCGTCAGCCTTTACTATAGTGAATACATGTCGTGGATCATTGTTCAATCCGATGGGCAAAGTGCTGATGAATTTTCCGCTGTCATTCAGGTCAGGTCCAATGTACGTATCCCAGCCACTCAGGTTCTTTCCGTTGAAAAGTATTTCCCATTCTCTTTTATACCCGGATTTTGTAAAAGCGAACACGCATGTTAGCAATACCAGTAAAAGCTTCGTTGGTTTCATAACCGAAAATTACGGATTTGCTGGCATTGCTATTGCATCCGTATGGATTATATAGGAACGGTTTATTGCAACCTTTGACAATAATATCTCGTTTTCACTTTATTCTTCATCAGGCCCAAAAAAGATTGATCCATCATGAAAAGAATCCCGTTGTTCTTAGCCATTCTATTGATCCTGATTTCCGGCTATTCACAATCATCACTTGTATCAGGGCCTGCTTTCAACAATCTTTCATTTGCCCGCTCAATGCAGGATGCATCTATTGTTCCGGAGCCTGATTCGAATTACCAGTATGCCGGAGCCGGTTATGCTTTGGTTGCAGGTGGCAGTAAAGGCATCGGGTATGCCATCGCGGAAGCCCTGGCAAGACGCGGATATAACCTGATCCTGATCGCCAGGCATATGGATTCATTAATCAGCGCCAGGAACAAGCTGGAATATGAATATCATGTACATGTTGAAGTCCTTGCTTATGATTTAAGTTTGAATGATGCCGCCACTGATATTGCAAAATGGTGCACCGACAGAAATATTCCGCTAAAGATGCTATGCAATGTGGCTGGTTTTGGAGGTGCGAAAGATTATCTGAGTCTGCCACTCGATTCGCTGCGGTATATGATTAATCTGAATATCGGATCCGCCATGTCACTGACGCTTACCCTGCTTCCCTTATTAGAGAAAAATGCACCATCTTTTAT
>Ga0206929_1214_pt1 | contig 12330 bp, 8 predicted proteins | sample Alteio_BWOrgHeat_19_FD_152929 | JGI IMG/M metagenome (GOLD analysis project Ga0206929, IMG submission 152929) | Enriched cells from forest soil in Barre Woods Harvard Forest LTER site, Petersham, Massachusetts, United States -... | ecosystem: Environmental > Terrestrial > Soil > Temperate forest > O...
TCCACTTTGTTAGAAATTTTCCTGGTGCTTACAGAAACAGCCGGAGCAAACCCCTCAGGAATTAGTTTCTTCTTTTCTGAAACCGCATAGAATGCATTATTGAATAAATTCAAAAAGACCCTCCCGATCTCCTGCGGAACGATACTAATGTTGCCGATTGTCTGATCATAATCGGTCTTCATCTCCGCATTGAATGATTTATCCCTTGCACGAAGGCCATGGTAAGAAAGCCTTAAATATTCATCTGCCAGTACATTTATATCTGTTGGTTCTTTTAAAGCGGTGATTGACCTTGAATGCTGAAGCATACCCTTCACGATGGCATCCGCTCTTTTTCCATGAAATAATATCTTTCCCTCATTCTCTATTATATCTTCTGCCATTTTTTCGGCCTGATCAATATTCCCCTTATCTATTTCTTCCCTCATTTCAATCAGTAATTCTTTATTTATTTCTGAAAAATTATTGACGAAGTTTAACGGATTTTGAATTTCATGTGCTATTCCCGCGGTGAGTTCTCCAAGGGAAGCCATTTTTTCAGACTGAATCAACTGTGCCTGGGTGGATCTGAGTTCATGAAGCGTATGTTCCGTATTGGCTCGTTGCCGGTCGATCTCCCTTTTCTGAGATTCAAGTGCTTTATTGACGACTTGTTTGTTCCGGTTATTCCTGTATAAAATAACACTGAGCAATAAAAATATTCCTGCAGTAGCAATTAATACATAATACCTCACCCTGGTCGCATACCTTTCCCGGGCTTCGCTTATTTCTCTTTGTATCTCTTTTTGCCTTTGGCCCTCATCGAAATTCAATAGTTGAATTTGAAGAAGTTTGGACTGGTTGAAAATGGTGTCCTTTGCGGCTATAAAGATATTCGTATATTTCAAAGCGCTATCCGCCTTTCCAAGTTGTTCATAGGTCTGTGCAACCAGGCTGGCAGCGTCAGTAGCCTGTTCACCAAACTGATGATTACGACATAATTGAAAAGCCATTTCTGCATAATAGATACAGGAATCCATCTGCCCGATATTTTTATAAAATCTCGCAACATTGTTAAACAGCCTGACCCTTAAAAGTGGCGCGTTAAATTTTTTATCTGCTTCTATTCCACGCTGGAAGTATGCGCGGGCGAGTTGAACCTTTCCCAATTTTAAATATACATTGGCCAGAGTGGATACTGTTACAGATATATATATCAGACCTTGTGCACCTGCATGCTGAGAAATTTCGTATCCCTTTTGGGCATAGTATAATGCTGAATCCAAAACTTTCCATTTCAGATAAATAAGCGCAATAAGTGTATAAGGTGACCAGCTGACGAGATCCTTACTAACATCTGTTTGTTCATATAATCGTATAGACTGAAGAAATTCATACCTGGCAATCGTATCAAAATTATTCCTGGTATTTATTTGTCCTATACGCGAATAGCTTTTAGCCATTCTGATTGTCCTGTCTGTCTTTAATTTCTCTGCAATCCTGAGACTCTTCATGGCCATCTCCAGTGCCTTTCCATAATTCCCTGCCGTATTCAAAACAAAAGCCATTTCCTCATACCCCTGATGACAACCGTTCAGGTAATTAATCGATTCTCCCAGTTCGATGGCTTTTGCCATATAGAAAATGGAACTGTCCTGCCGGATATACTCAAAGTAAGTTCCCAGGGAATTTAACAGATCTACCTTTGTTGTATCATTACCCGAATGCTGAATGAGATTGCGAATGCTGTCTTCGAAATTATTATGAATAAGGGCTCCGGAACTTGGTAATTGCGAATAAGAAAAATCTATATTTAACGAAACTACCAGGATGAGAATCAAACCTTTCATAAGAGTATTATTTTCTCCACCCATTTCTTTGTTTCATTTACAAGCAACGACATAACATCTGTTTTGCCAGCCTTAAAAGAATGATCTGCTCCTTCGAGTTTTACCAGCGTGGCTTTCCGCAAAGAATCGCATACTTTTTTTATGAGTGGCCACTCAGCCAATGCGTCTTTAGAGCCCTGCAAAAAAAGCATGGGTATTTTCAATTCCTTCAGATGATCGGCTCTTTCGATGGAAGGTTTACCTGAAGGATGAAGCGGAAAACCATAGAAAATAATTCCTTTAACGGAATCATCCGAATGTGCTGCCAGGAATTGTGAGCTCATTCTTCCTCCGAAAGATTTGCCGGAGACAAATAGTGGCAGTTTGGGATTTAATTCACGTGCTTTCTTTATAGCCGCTTCGATCGTCAGGTGAGCAACAGCCGGAGAATCAGGTCTGAATTTTTTGTTTTCTGCAAAGGGAAAATTAAATCGCAGGGTGGCGATCCCGGCTTTTGAAAGAGCGTCTGCCAGCGTTTCCATAAATGAATGGTCCATACCCGCCCCTGCACCATGAGCCAGCGTGAAGATGCATACAGCTTTGTCAGGCACTACATATTTGGCTGAAACCTTACCCAGCGAAGGGGATACTTCTATTTTGAAGGATTTTATACTCATGAAGGGTTTAAAGTTTAAATAGTAAAGGTCAGGCCCGGATGTGCTTCGTATATAAAGATATGTATCCTGATACGTCACGGCCTGACATCATTCGCATCTGACACGGAGTATTCAATGCTTTGCCCATGGGTTGGTCCCGGTTAGACCATTACCCGTTTTCCCAGGGTCATATGCGAATTTAGCCGAAGTGATTAGAATGTGAATGTGTAACCAAGGAATAACACATAGTTTGCAAAGTGACCGGGCGTGGTAAAATCTGTACCGGTAATTTGGCTGGCCTGTGCGTCTGTAGGCGCTTTAACCGTCGCCCGGGCAACCGGAATGGTTACAAAACTGTAAAAAAACGATTTCTTTAATTTGTATTGCAGCCCCGGTTCTACGGAAAAAATATGACCAACTCTTCGCAAGCCATCGCTCTTACCGATCAGATCATGGGAAGGAACACCCTCGTAACGCAGGCCCAGCGCAACTACCAGCCTGTCCACAGTATAATCTGCCCCCGCCCTCAGGGTATATGCGTCCGGTACGCTGTTTACGTCCGTACCGGTGGCTGTTGCCAGGGCTATAAAATTGGCTGGTGCATTGGGGAAAAGACTATACGTGCCGTTCTGATCGCGGGGATTGATGAGGTAGAAGAAGTTACCGTACAGACTTAGTTTTCTATTGACTATATAATATCCATTGAGCTCTGTTGTAATGCCCGTACCTCCATCGCCCGGCTGTATAGCAACGTTTACCGGCGAAAGCATTTTAGCGGAGGGATTAGCCGGATCATAATAAAAATAATCTTCGAATTTATAGTCTCCTGTAGGGAATTTAATTCCGAGGCCTACCTGAATATTTCCGCGTTGCATTTTGTTGTTGTTAAACAGCCATTTGTAAACCGTAAACCGCATGTCACCCAGTCCGTATGCAGAGGTTGTATGCTGAACCCCGGACTGGTGTTCTAAAGTGCTTGTAACACTATTCGCTGCAATCGGCATGTCAAGTGCAATTGACCAGCCGTTATCCAGTACTCTGGTCAGTTCAAAATTCATGGTGTATTCATACAGGTGCACCCCGTCATTTGGCTGACGTTCCTTGCCTGAATACACTTCAAACGCCTGGAAATACCGGTTGTTAATATCAAGTGCCCATTTGTCGGCAGATTGTCCGTAGCCTAACTGGGCAAACTGACCGAAACCCGAAATATTACGGATGGCTACGCATCCCTGAGAATAGGAATGATAAATAAATAAAGCAGTGATTGCTGTAATTAATATTTTTTTCATTCGTCAAGGTTTAAAGGATTTACCAAAGTTATTTTATCATTTGTTTCAGAACTGCAATTTGAAGCGCGTCACGCTCTTTTATTCTATGAAATACTTTGATTGTCGACGAGTGACAATTGTCTTTAAAAGAAAAAAGGCCTGGAAAGGCCTCTTTTTTATTGCTTACTGATTCGACCGCTACTTCGTTATTTATTTTTTGATAATGTGTGATTGTTTTGCGCATGTGACATCGAACTGCCAGACTTCACCCATACCCGGAGCACCGCCAAATCCCCATACGGACACATACAATTTATTATCCGGACCAAAGGTCATTGCCGTTGGAAAATTCAAACCCGATGCTATTGTCGTTTTTGTTCCATCGGGATCTATGCGGATAATATCACCCGTGCCCGGAGTGGGTGTCGGGTTGCCGGTCGTATTTTCAAGTACATACAAGCCACCCACTTCATCAAATACAACTCCCAGCACTGCTGAAAATCCGCTGTCAACAATTGATATCTGACCAGCGGGGGTTATTTTATAAATGGCTGAAAGATTCGAAAGCGGATACGTATCCAGGTTACCCACATAGAAATTTCCGTCGTGAAAGATCTGGCAGGTCGGAACAATATGTCCCTCGGCTGCTGAAATGTCTATGACCCGGGTGATCTTTCCGTTTAACGATATCCTGTCCAATTCACCGTGGTTTGGTTCCAGTACATAAAAATCACCTTTTTCAAAACTCATACTGTAAGGCGTTCCGTCAGGCTCATAATCGCCCGGGTTTTCGTTGGCAGTCTGATTATTCAAATAATAAGAACTTAAATCGGCCACCATCGACCATGACCTGTCTTTGTTAACCCTGAAAACCTGATTTGGAATACCCACTACGCCATGTGAACAACCCGCGCCGGTTAGCAGTCCATACACGGTGTTTCCAATAAAGGCCACGTCAGCAACGCCACTGGTGGGTGATCCTGTAAGTTCTGATGACTGACTGGAAGGCAAACCATCGACAAATGTTGTGCGAACACCATCATGCCCGACTCTGGAAATCCGTGATCCGGTCTGACTACCTAAATAAGGTCCGACCGGTGGCACGACCTGCGTACAAGTCGTAAGATTTGTACCGCCGAGGCCTCCTTCTGCCACATACAAATAACCGTCGGGACCAAATTTCAGTCCGCGCGGACTATTAAAACCCGAAGAGAATAAGGAGGCGTTGATCACCAGGTTGTCCGGGCTGCATTTACATAAGGAACCCGGTCCATTTTTAACGCAGGAATTTAAAAGAATGAGCGCCGCAAACGCAACTCCGAGTTTAACGTAGATTTTTCTTTTCATAAAAAGGCTTTTAAATTTTTTTAAATGATGAAAGGTTCAGGCTGACTAAACAGTAGTGTTTTCGTTGGGAGGGATCCGGTTTCAAATTAGTTTTCTGAAAGGGCGTCGGAGAAAAGACCTGATAAAAATAAAAGTGTCCGGAATGGATAAATAATTAAATCGACAGAACAAACCATTTCAAACACGTATTCCCATTATTTCGGAGATGAGCAGCTATAGTCGATCAATGACATTCGTCGACGATTCGGCCCGTTTCGTGACTGAGTGAAAGGAATGGCTTCGAATCTGTTTATAGTTGTTTAATTTTAAGAAGGAATCATTTTGTGAAAGGATACCAATTTATATTTTCAAACCAACCACAGTATCGTCTCCTGAGGCATCTTGCTTTCTGGACAGTATTTATTTTTCATTACAGTTTGCAGAACATGCTGATCGGAGGGCCTGGTGAAGCCATACATTATCGAACCATCCCCGCGGTTATTCAATACGACATGTTTTTTGTCCCGGCTTTTGTGATATCCGCTTATTTTTTTATGTATCTGATCATCCCTCATTTCCTTTTTCAAAAAAAAATAACAGGATTCGTTCTGGCATTTTTGGGAATCATGGTATTAAACCTGATATCCGTGATTTACACGGGAAAATGGTATATACATGTAACCACGGGTATTCCCTACGATCAAATAGGTTTTGACGCCAATAAATACAATATCATCGTAAATGGATTCTGGATTCCGCTGATCGTTATGGGCCTCTCAGGCGGTATCCGGCTGACGAAAAAATGGATATTGCAGCAACAGGCCAATGATCTGTTGGTCAAGCAAAAAATATCGCGTGAATTAAAACTTCTGAAAACACAGATCCATCCCCGTTTTCTTTTTCATTCCCTGGATTCCCTGGAAAACAAATTGAAAAAAAAACAGGCCGGCACTCCCGGACTAATACTCAAACTCGCAGATATTCTGAGTTATATACTCTATGAGAGCGAAAGGGATTATGTGCTGGTCGGAAAAGAAATTGAAGTGATCGGTGAATATATGGAATTGCAAAAAAGCAATTTTCCGGATAATCTCAAGGCAAATCTGGAAATCAATATTCCTTCTTTCAATCTGTATATTGCTCCCCTGATCCTCCTGCCCTTTGTGGAAACGAGTTTTGAATACCTGACCATGAAGGATTATTCGGATAAGAACATAAATGTTGTGATCAACGCCAGCGAAGAAACCTTGTTTTTCAGCCTGACCTGTTTTGAAGAATGTTCATCTGAAAATAATTCCTTCCAGCAACAAGGCTGGTCAGACATTGCCAGGCGTATCGAAAGTCTGTACCCGAACAATCATCAATTGCTTTTAAAATCTGACAGCCAGGGAATACAGATCGAATTACGTTTAAATATGAAGGGGTCAATCAATACCCAGCAGACGATGACCCGGTCAACAAACATAGCATATGAATTCTCATGACCTGATCTTCTCTGAACGTAAAAAATATAAGGTACTCAGGCATACCCTGTTCTGCTCAGCCATCCTGTTGTATAGTTTTCTGCGTATCGGGATCATGTATCCTGTGGATCATTTCCGGGCTACGTTTGTTTCTTTTTTTTCGTGGACCCTTTACTGGGATTCCATGATTCTGGGATTCAGTTATATAACTGTTTATGTTTTTGTGCCTAAGTACCTCTATAAGAAGAAGTATATTTCATTTTGTGTGTCGGTGTTACTGGTATATTCTGTCGTGTATATGATTAATGCCGTTCAAACTTACTATCAGTTGAATAAGACATTTATTATCGTTGCCGGAGTCAGGGGTCATGATTTTTTTGAATCGTCTAATTTAATCCGCATTCTCGGAAATCCTCCACTGGTCTGCGGTCTTTTGTTGTCCCTGAAAAGCCTTAAAAACTGGTATCTGAAAAAAAGCGAAAACGAGGCACTTACGCGGGCAAATACCAATGCGGAACTGCAATTGCTGAAATCCCAGATACACCCGCATTTCCTGTTCAACACCCTGAATAATATTTATTCTTATGCGCTCAACAATAAACCCGAAGCCCCCGGCCTCGTTAAAAAGCTAAAGCAGACCGTCCATTATATGGTTGCCGAGTGCAATCACGCCTACGTTCCGCTTAAAAACGAGTTGAATATGATTGCCAACTATATCGAGCTGGAGAAAATCAGATATGGTAACCGGTTGAGTATGCAGGTTGAATTGATAAATCCGGAGGGAAACCATTTAATCGCACCCCTTTTAATGATTCCTTTTGTAGAAAACAGTTTTAAACACGGCGTAAGCCAGATGCTGGATCATCCACGTATTATTTTGAAAATTTACGTTGAGGGAAATATGCTGCATTTCTATCTGAATAACAGTAAGCCGCCTGCTGCTGAAAATCAGGATATGAGAAAAGGCATTGGCCTGGAAAACGTAAGAAAGAGACTTGAACTTTTGTATCCCGGCAAACATGAGCTGCTGATCCTGACAACGGATGATACTTTTACGGTACGAATGGACATTTTAATGACTGATTATTTATTGCTGGAATCTGAACCGGATATATTTTCAACAACGCAAAACATCTCTTATGCCCTCTGATGTAAAAATAAAATGCCTTGTGGTAGATGATGAGCCGCCGGCGCTGGATGTTTTAAAGAAATATATTGAATCGATTCCTTCCCTGAGTTTGTCGGGTGTTTGCGTGAATGCGGTAGAAGCGCTGGACATTATTCAGAAGCAGCCCATTGACATACTTTTTCTGGATATCCAGATGCCGCAGATTCTCGGAACCGATTTCATTCGTACACTTACGAATCCTCCGAAAATAATATTTACCACGGCCTATCGTAAATATGCTGTGGAGGGATTTGACCTGGATGCCGTGGACTATCTCTTAAAGCCTATCTCTTTTGAAAGGTTTCTGAAGGCTGTAAATAAGATCATGAAAACGTCTATAAAGCAAAACAGTTTTGGCGAGAATGCCCCGGCGGGTGAAAATGAAACCGTCAATACCCATATCCACTTCAGGGCCGACCGGAAAATACTGAAAGTTGCACTGGACGATATTCTTTATTTCGAAAGTCTGAAAGACTATATTAAAGTGGTAGCCAAAAACAGAACATTTCTTACAAAACATTCCATTTCATCGCTGGAAGAAAACCTGCCCAATCCGGGATTCCTGCGGATCCACAGATCCTATATCATTGCTGTGAATAAGATTGAATATTTTAAAAACGAAGTGGTTGGCATCGGGAAACAGGAACTTCCCATTAGCCGGATGTATCGTCATGAGGTGGAAAAGGTGCTGAAAAAGTAGTTTGGACAGGCGAAGGCTAAGGCTTAAGGCCAAGGCTTAAGGCGAAGGCTTAAGGCTAAGGCTAAGGCTAAGGCTATAACCATAAACAATCAGATAAAGTATTCTCATAAGCCGTTATATTGTTGCCTGTAATTATATGTATTTGTTATGAGAATATTTTTATTGCTTATTTTTTCCTGTTTCACTTTCGTGAAGATCCAGGCTCAACAATCGTACGCAGATAGTTTAAAGAATGATTTTCTGTATGCAAAAGAGGACAGTACCAAGACGATTGCCTTATACCGGCTCGCCTGGTATTATTCATTATTGTATCCTGATTCAGCACTGTACTATGCCGACAAACTCATCCAGTTTTCATCCAAAGAAAATCATTTACCCGCCAAAGCACTGGGGTATATATGCAAGGGCGAAGCGCTTGACAGAGTTGCCAGCTATCCTGAAGCGCTTGAGTCAGCATTTCAGGGTCTTGAAATTGCCAAAACCCTCCATTCTCATCGGTCATTTGTTATGGGTAGAGCCTATTCGCTGATCGGACACGTGTACAGTATGACGGGAAATGATAAAGAGTCGGCAGGATATTTACATTCTGCGTTGGGTTTACTGGAGACGTCGCAGGAACATGCCGAAGATCTTTGCCTGGCCCGTTTTAGCATGGCTTTTAGTATGTTGGGGACAGGCCATAAAGATTCAGCGCTGTATTATATAGGAAAAGCAACGTCCATGTATGCAGACCCGGTGAATCAACGTGATCCCGGGCCCTGGCTTTGCCTGATCACCGGAAATATCTATAGAATCGGGGGAAATTATGATTCAGCCGAGTATTATTACAGGGAAGGAATTAAGGTAACAGAGAAATTCAACGCACCCTTTGCCGGGGTTTTTTTTTATCAGAATCTCGCCGGCATTCTTTATAAGAAGAAAGAAATGGATTCCTGCATTTATTATGCACAACGGGCTCTGTTGATGAGTCAACAATACAAGTATAAGAACTTTGAAGTAGGTGCCAGCGGTTTCCTGGCAGAGGTATATGACAAAAAGAATGTAGACAGCGCGTACAAGTATATCCGGATGATGGTTGCTGCCAACGAAGAGGTGAATAATGCAAGCAAGGGACGGCAATTTCAAAAAGTATCTTCTGACGTAGAAAAAAAGGAGAAAGAACTCGCGGATGCAAAAGCGCGTTTTCAAAATAGCCTTAAGCTATACGGGCTGATTACGCTCCTTTCTTTTTTTGTAATTATAGCCATCATATTCTGGAGAAACAACCGCCAGAGGAAAAAAGCAAACACCCTGCTTACAGAACAGAAAGAAAAATTGGAACATGCACTGGCGGAGCTAAAAACCACTCAGTACCAGCTTATCCAATCGGAAAAAATGGCTTCTCTGGGTGAACTCACTGCCGGTATTGCTCATGAGATTCAAAACCCTTTGAATTTTGTAAATAATTTTTCTGAAGTAAATGAAGAGCTAATCAGAGAATTAAAAACAGAAGCTGAGAAGGGAAATGTAGAGGAAGTAAAAGCCATTGCAAATGATATCGCTTTAAATTCTGAAAAAATAAATCATCACGGTAAAAGAGCCGATACCATCGTAAAAGGAATGCTGCAACATTCAAGAGCCGGCAGCGGTCAAAAAGAACCAACGGATATAAACAAGTTGGCTGACGAATATATAAAATTGGCTTATCATGGATTGAAAGCAAGGGACAAATCGTTTAACGCAAATTTGAAAACCGATCTTGATAACAGCATTGGAAAAATAAATGTGGCGCCGCAGGAAATTGGAAGAGTGATTCTAAACGTCATCAACAATGCGTTTTATGCAGTAAATGAAAAACAGAAACAAAACTTAAACGGCTATGAACCGACAGTTACTATAACTACGGCTAAACGAAATGGAAAAATTGAAATAAAGGTTAAAGACAACGGTATTGGGATTCCGCAAAAAATAGTGGGCAAAATCTTTCAACCCTTCTTTACTACCAAGCCAACCGGACAGGGAACGGGATTGGGTTTAAGTTTGGCTTATGATGTAATTACTAAAGGACATGGAGGAGAGATGGGAGTGGAAACGAAAGAAAGTGAAGGGAGTGAGTTTATTATCTGGTTACCTTTAAATTAAAATCAGCGACTGATTCGTATTAGTTTTACATACGCATTTACTGTTTAGGTCTTAGGCTAAAAGACGGCCGACCAAACCTTGCACTTTTCCCGTTAAGCCTTTATAAGCCTGCGAAGCAGGCGACATGGAGCGCAACGCCTCGGCTAAAGCTTTTTTCTCGGTAGCTGTCAATTCATCGATTGAATAAAAATAAGTCCGGATTAGAAATAAAAAAGCGGAACGTTTCGGAATGACAGACAATAACTGTCGCTCTACGCGCAGGTATATATCTGAATCCATATCAGCCTGTCTGCCCTGCCATATTGAAATATCAATTCCCGGCGGTGGCTCCGGGTGATGATTCAATTGCTGGTCGGTAGCAATTCCCCACGCAAAACGGGTAAATGGTCCTTTTACCAGAATCGATTCCAGAACGCGGTAATAGTGTTGATTTAACTTTTCCATCCCAGGCACCACGGCATGTATTTCGCCAAAAGGTTTTCCGATTTTTTCCGCGGGTGACCAGTGGTTGGGTGCCATCAGGTGAATAGCGGAAACCCAATCCCTGGTCTGTTGCAGTTCACATATAGCAATATCCTCCTGCACCTGATCGCAAATAGCATCGAAAAGATCTTCGTAACCGGGTGTTATCGTTCTGATCCAATCATCCATCCATGCAACCCTTTGTCCGGTCTTATGATTGATGAGATAATGGACCGGATGGCCCGCAGTATATTCAAACAGGACCGGATATTCCTCAACCAATATTTTTACCAGAAAGCGATTGGCCTGTGCTTCCGTGGCTGCGTCCATACCCTCACGTACATAATATTTATGAATGTTCTCAAGACGACCGGCAGGCTTGTTTTTCCGATACGCATGATAGTTATCATCTATCTGTAAAAAAAATCTATCCGGGCCGGTCGCTTTCGTCAATGAAACTAAGCCAGGTGCCACAGAATATTTTCCATCCATAAAAGGCAGATACCGCATAGCGGCAATTTAATGAAATAGCCGGAGTAAGTTTAAGTAACCGGAATCTGTATCAAAAACTCCGCGCCCTCGCCTTCTTTGGTTTTTACCTTCAATTCGCCGCCCTGTGCTTTGATGAGGTCAAAACTCATACTCAATCCTAAACCGGTGCCCTGGCCCACGGGCTTTGTAGTAAAAAAGGGAAGGAATATTTTATCGATATATTTTTGAGGAATTCCATTACCATTATCCTTTACAGATATCTCCACTTTGTTGTTTGTCTTTTTCGTTTTTACTGAAACAGTGGGTTCGTAATTTCCCGGATTTAGTTTTTGTTTTTCGGATACGGCATAAAAGGCGTTGTTGCATAAGTTTAGGAGTACACGCCCTAATTCCTGTGGATTGACATTTATTAAACCAATTGATTGATCATAATCCGTTTCCAGTTTAGCGTTAAAAGACTTTTCCTTAGCTCTCAGCCCGTGATAACTCAGTCGCAGGTATTCGTCCGTTAAATCATTTATATCCACCGGTTCCTTTTGTCCGCTACTGGTTCGGGAGTGAAGCAACATACCTTTTACGATGGCATCGGCCCTTTTCCCGTGGTGGTTGATTTTGTCTTCGTTGTTGATAACGTCCTTTATCATCGATTTAGCCAGGTCAATATTTCCCTTATCCATTTCATCACTTGTCTCTGCAAGAAGTTCCTTATTGATCTCAGAAAAATTATTCACAAAATTCAGGGGATTCTGAATTTCGTGTGCTATACCTGCTGTCAGATCTCCGAGAGAAGCCATTTTCTCAGATTGAACGAGCATGGCCTGCGTAGATTTAAGTTCATGTAATGTTTCTTCCGCTTTGGCTCT
>Ga0206929_1215_pt1 | contig 12313 bp, 9 predicted proteins | sample Alteio_BWOrgHeat_19_FD_152929 | JGI IMG/M metagenome (GOLD analysis project Ga0206929, IMG submission 152929) | Enriched cells from forest soil in Barre Woods Harvard Forest LTER site, Petersham, Massachusetts, United States -... | ecosystem: Environmental > Terrestrial > Soil > Temperate forest > O...
CCTTGTATATTCTTACTCTCAATATTCTTTATTCCATTGATGTAAAGGAACTGGTCCTGCAAACGGGTTGCAAAAAAACCTTCCATCTGTTGTGGCGACATCCCTCCATAAGGCTCAATAACATAAATGGTTGGTGAGTTTAGTTTCGGAAAAATATCTACCGGAATTGTGAAAATGGCCATGATAGAGAATAATAATATTCCGAGGAATATTACTATAACAGTAATGGGCCGTTTAAGTGCAAAGTCTACCATAATTTTATTATTAGAAATTACTTAAAAATGTGTTTAATGTATTATTGGCAGCAGCCTTCTGTAACAGTGTATTCAATAAGTCCGACTGAATTTCTACTGCATCTGTCTCGGCTGTATAAAGCAGGTACGAGGCATCGGTCAGTTCAGCAATGTTGGCAATGCCTGCATTGTATTGAGCTGATTTTTGAGCAAAAGCGTCCCGGGCAGCCTTGAGCTGAATAGGAATTTCTTTTTCCCTGTCTAATACCGATTGAATGGCAATATCTGCCTGCTGCAACTGATTCTGCAAAACCAGTTTTTGTTGGTTCATTTCTTCATTTATAGCTTCGGCATGAAAGTATTGCGTAGCAACTTTATCTCTCCTATGAACCATGTCAAAGAGGTTATACGTTAAAGCCAGTCCACCCATGTAATTATAGCGGCTATAATCTATACCAGTTGAAAGATCCTGATATCCATCCGTGGGAGAAATGCTGGAACCTCGTACCCACCCGCTTCCTACCAAATACAGCTTAGGCAGGTAGCTTTTCTTGATCAACTTCTCCTGCGACAAAGCATATTGCCATTGGCTGTTATAAAAGAGCAGTATAGGGTTACTTACACTTACAGAATCGGCAGATACATTTAATTGCAATTGGCTTAGTAATGCATCAGGCAAATGATACGCACCGGTATCAATTTCAAAATCCTTATTCTTTATTCCGGTGTAATAAATAAACTCTGCCTTTAGCTTGCTGTATAACTCCTGGGTTTGTATAAACTGAATTTTAGCTTTTGAAACCTCAGCATTTGCTATAGATGAATCTACCCCCGCTTTAATTCCGCTGCCGGTATATGCTTTAATATAGTTATACAAAACATTATAGCGCTCAATATTCTTTTGCTGAATGCTTGTCAGTAACCTATATTTAAGCATATCAAAGAACAACTGCGCAATTTGATACTGCAATGAATACGAAGTGGCATTATAATCGGCCTTAGTAATATTGGCAAAAGACTCAGCAGCTGCAATACGTGCATGGTTCAGCCCGAAGTTATAAAGCTCATCTTCCAGGTACGCTACACCAATATTGCCTGAAAATGTCCTTGAATTATTTTCAGCACTTATTCCTCCTGATGTAGATGGAATTATTCCCATTGGGAAATACGAACCGTCCAATCCATTAGCTGTACCTATATCTACCTGATCACTTACATTCAGTGATGGCAATCTTTCATCCTTGGCATCATGTACTGCTGCATCAGCACTTTTTGTTTCTAACTGCTTTGCCTTTAACTCAGGGTAGTTGTTAATTGCCGAGTCTATTGCCTGCCTTAATCCTACTTTGGTTTGGCCAAAACTGCTTGTGCTTATACTTAATACTAAGGCGAAGCCTAAAATTCCCGAACGGTGTTTTTTTAAAAACATACCAATTGATTTATAAATTGAATGATAAAAGCAACGGCCTGTAAATACTAATTACAGGCAAATGAGAAGAAATTGATTTCTTCTACTTAGCAGCTAAACGGAGGGGAACGGAGAGAAAAACAGCCTAGAAAATCAGGCGGTGGTGGTAATAAACTAGTATGCGAAAAGAAGTAATCTGAAGAAACAGCAATGTTTCCAGGTATATCAATAATCGGGGCTACAAAAACTAAAACTTCAATAGGTTTGGAAACGGTAACATTTCCCCTGTCGATACCATGACGGAACCTGTAAGCAGGCAAACTTGTAGCAGGCGGTATAGGGCATTTTTCACTTACTAAATTAGTTGCCGGAGATGATATAATTGAACTGTGGGTGGAGATGTGATGAATGGCTTGTTTAGCAAAACTGTTATTCGCCATTAAGAAAGGAAGGGCTAGTAATACTATCTTAATTAACCTATTCATACAACAAAGTTAGGCAAATTTGGCTTAGTTTTTATTATGGCTTGTTAAAATGGGTTAAAAGCGGGCTGCCTACTCTATCACCAACTTACCGCTTGCAATTGCTTCACCTTTATCTGACACTATACGGTAAAGATAAATGCCCGCAGGTTGACTGCTTATATCAATTCGAATGTCTCCCTGAGCCTGTCGAAGAGCTTCATTATAAACACGCTTGCCCATCATATTATAAATTACTACTTGTTGTTTATCTGTTACACCCTGCTCCCTAATGTTAAATACCCCATTGCTTGGGTTCGGATAAACACGTACTGAATTGCTATTGGTAATGTTTTTTACGCTTGAAATCGGATATTGGTAGTCGATCATTTTACAAATCGAATCTGCTCCACATGCATTTTTCACTCTCAGGCACACATTATAAACTCCCGTATCCGAATATTGATGAATAGGGGAAATGTCTGTAGAATCAACTGCACCATCTCCGAATCGCCAATACCAATCTGCAGCCCATGTTGAACTATCATACATATAACCAGAATATGCATTGTACCAGAAGCCTGCATGAGGCGGTTGACACAAGCAATCATTAAAATCAGTATCTTTTATTGGAAGGTTACCTATAGATACTATAATGTTTGAAGGGTTCGAAGTTGAACTACCAAGAGACTTAAGGATACTCAAAGATAGATTAGCTTTATTTAATTTATCAACATGAAAAGTATCTTGATTACAACCACTGTTCCCCATGCTATCCATTTTTACTAAATAAAAATCAGCAGCGCCATCACTGAAATTTTCAGTAGCGGCAAAAACAGCAATACCACCATCGGACGTTTGCAAAACACCAGCAGAATAATCATTCTTTTGCCCCCCTATCTTTTTCGACCATTTTATATTCCCTATGGAATCAGTTTTAAATATATACATGTGGTAATAAGGAGACCCTCTATTGGTATCGAATTTTGAAGCTACAAATATCTTACTGTTGTCGGCTCTCTGAGCAAAGTACGACGAAATACTTTGAAAATTTAAATACAAGGAAAAGGAAAGAGTTTTTTTAATTATTCCACCGGTATCTATAGCGAACCAATAGTTTGAATCGCTTGAAAAAAAACAATCAATAGATTTTCCATCAGGATCCTGACGTATGGCATTATTAATTCCCCAATTAGAAGGATTGTTGTTCAAGTAAATATATTTAGTCCAAATATTATTACCGTTTTTGTCCGTCTTACTGATAGTACGGGCTGAAATCATATAAAAACAGGAATCATATTTCAGTTGAATCATATCAAGTAATTGGTCTGAATTAATACTATCATTCGTCCATAGTATATTACCTGAAATGTCTGTTTTCATTAACATTGCATAACCACCATTGTAGTTTCCCGCTAAAGCATATCCTCCTGAGGCCGCTATTACCTTATTAAGGGTTGCATTAAATGCCCTTGACCATTGAATAACCCCTAATGAATTGGTTTTGACAAGATGGGTTGAATTACATATAAGAAAGCCTGAGTCATTTGTTTGAATTATACTTGCTCCTGTCTGAACTATACTTGGGTCTAATAATTTAACATTAAATTCCGTCGACCACATTTTATTCCCCAATGAATCAACCTTTACAAGATATGCATAACCATAATCTGTACTATCAGACGTCCCTAATTCGGTATTCCCGAATAAGGCGTAGCCCTTATCGTTAGTTTGAATAAATGCATATGGTTTCTCATCTGCTTTAGTGCCATACGAATGTTGAAATGTAGTTTGTGCGAATAAAGTACCACTTGCAAATAAACAAGTGAGATATAGAAGAAAAGATATTGTAGCTCTTAGTAGTTTTTTCATTTTCAGTGGTTTTATTACGCTAATATACTAAAATGGAGCCTAATTGCTATTGTGGTTAGTAATGAAGGCAATTTAACGCTTCCTGTTAAAATTAGTTAAGACTATACTATTGCTGAAATCCACCCTGTAGTTAATTGCGTATAATTATGTAATTTCACGCCTCAATATGGAGAAAGAGATTTTCGATAAATACGAACCGATAATAGGGCTTGAAGTCCACATTCAGCTATTGACTAAAAGCAAAGCCTATTGCGGCGATTCAACCGAGTATGGTGCCTTACCAAATTCACAGGTAAGCCCAATATCCTTGGGGCATCCGGGTACCTTGCCTAAGGTGAACGAAAAAGTAATTGAGTATGCCATTTTGCTGGGCACTGCATGCAAATGCAAAATAACCCGCGAAAACCAGTATGCCCGTAAAAACTACTTCTACGCCGATCTTCCAAAAGGCTACCAGATTACACAGCACCTTACCCCTATCTGCACAGGCGGCTTTATTACCATAAATACACCTACAGGCAAAAAGCAGGTAGAGCTTACCCGCATACATATGGAGGAAGATACGGGTAAGAGCATACACGACCAGGACCCATACGATACCCTTATTGACCTTAACCGTGCCGGAGTGCCATTACTTGAAATGGTTACTGAACCTGTTATTGCCAATGCCGACGAGGCTTACCAGTTTGTAACCGAGCTGCGCCGATTGGTACGTTACCTTGAAATATGCGATGGTAATATGGAAGAAGGTAGTATGCGCTGCGATGCCAATATATCGGTACGATTGAAAGGCGCAAAGCAATTCGGTAAAAAGGTTGAGGTAAAGAACATGAACTCGATACGTAATGTGCATACCGCTATTAATCACGAAATAGAAAGGCAAATAGGTGTATTGGAAAGTGGAGGAACACTATATCAGGAGACCCGTAATTTTGACGCTGCAACAGGTACTACGGCTACCATGCGTAGCAAAGAGTCGTCAGACGATTACCGTTATTTCCCTGAACCTGACCTTGCACCCGTTATAGTTACTGAGAAAGATGTGGAGCGTGTAAGGCTTACCCTACCTCCTTTGCCGGATGAATTGCTGGAAAAATATACAACACTGTTTAACCTGAGCAATTACGATGCCTCGGTTATTATAGATAATAAAGAGTTTGCACTATACTTTGAAAAACTGACAAGCAGCACAAACAATTACAAAGCTGCTGCCAACTGGATGATGGGCGACGTAAAATCGTACCTGAATGAAAATGCTGTTACCATTGATAAGTTTCCGTTACCTGCCAATAAAATAGCGGAGATCATTTCACTTATAGAAAGCGGTAAGGTAAGTTATACCATGGCATCGCAACGCATATTCCCAGAAATGGTGAAGAATCCGGCAAAGACTGCTGCGCAAATTGCTGAAGAAAACAACCTTATGCAGGAAAGCGATAGCAGCGTGTTGGAACAGTTTGTAGCTGAAGCAATTGCAAAGTACCCTGAAAAAGTTATTGAATATAAGAATGGCAAAAGCAGCCTGTTAGGCCTGTTTATGGGCGAGGTAATGAAACTATCGAAGGGTAAGGCCGACCCAAAAATGGCTAATCAATTAGTAAAGAATGCACTTGACAAACAATAAAGCACACACAATGAAACTAAAACACATCGCCTTTTTTTCTGCTGTAACATTATTGATAGCCTGTAATGAAAAAAAAGCAGGCACGTTTGAATTAAGCGGAAAGCTTACCAACGCTACTGAAGGCGTAAGTGTATACCTTGACAGGTTAACCACGCAAGGCACCAACCATTTAGATTCCACTAAAATGGATAAAGATGGTAAGTTCGTTTTTCATACTAAGGGCGTATATAAAGGCTTTTATAACCTGCGTATTACTCAATCTAGCTATGCTACACTTATCCTCGATTCTACCGAACAGGTAACTATTACCGGCAACGCTCAGTTACTTGGTGACACTTATAAAGTGGAAGGTTCAGCCGACTCAAAGCTTTTCGGGCAGATGAACAGCAACATGAAAACAGCAGCCTTTAAAATGGATTCTATTAAGAAACTGTACCAGGCCTTATTGGGTACCTATGGCAACGATACCGCTAAAATGGATTCACTCAGCCATGTATTTGAAAAGCCCTATGATGCTATTATGGCAGACCAGAAGGCTTACATAGCCAAGTTTGTAAAAGATAACCCATCTTCATTTGCCTGCCTTGCTGCTATTCAGCAATTGCCTTACGAAGAATACACTTCATGTTACACTACTTTGGATGATGCCCTAACAAAGGCCTACCCTACTTCCACTTATGTTACCATGTTCCATACCGATGTGGCAAACCTGAAAAGAGTAGCTGTGGGTTCTCCTGCACCTGACTTTACATTGCCTGATACCGATGGCAAAGACTTTTCGCTTTCAAGCCTTAAAGGCAAAGTGGTGCTTATCGATTTCTGGGCTTCATGGTGCGGACCATGCCGTGCATCGTTACCTGGCATTGTAAAGATTTACAACAAGTACAAAGGCAAGAACTTTGTAATGCTTAGTGTGTCATTAGATAAAGACAAAGCTAATTGGCTGGCCGGTATCAAGCAGTTCGGGCTTACCTGGACCAACGTAAGTGATTTAAAATACTGGGATTCAAAAGTGGTACGCCTCTATGGCTTCGACGGAATTCCGTTCAGCGTAATTGTAGGTGCCGATGGTAACATTGTAGCTAAAGGCCTTGAAGTACCTGCGGTAGATGCAAAACTGGAAACCCTTTTAGGTAAATAACTTTAACAACATATAAATAACATACCATGAAAACATTCATCGCCGCATTATCTCTCAGCTTACTTAGCTTAACAGCATTTGCACAAACTAAAACCACAAAAACCGCTGCTAAACCAGCTGCTGAAAAAGCAACTACTTCTGTATCTTATCGTTGCCCGCAATGTGGCGCAACATCAGCAAAAGCAGGCGAATGCACTAAAGATAAAATTGCCTTTGTAAAAGTTGGCGATTACTATTGCCCTGATTGCTACATGAGCCAAAGCAAACCAGGCAAGTGCAGCATGTGCGGTGTTGATATGAAGAAGATGGAAACATCTTCCGTTATTCCTCCTGCTAAGAAATAAAGTTGTCCCTAAAAGTTATAGGCAAGCCCAATACCATTTCGGGTTGGACCAAACGAAACTTTGTACCCATCCATAAGCCGACCTGCGCGTGTAATGTGCACCCATGCCAATACACCGTAAACAAGTCCGGTACTAAATGCCATGGTACCTAATAATATTGCACCACTTCCCTGACCACTATACGAACTACCATAGCCTACATGAGCTAATGCTTCATTAACACCAACATCAAATAGTATTCCACCACCTACCATGCCACCCAGGCAAATAAAATAATCGGTACCTGCTTTTTTCAGTTCAGTACCCGGTGTATTCGAAACCCATGTAGTTTTAGGTGCTCTCGATACCGGTTTATCTTCTCTTGCCTGAGAAAAACAATTAAGTGTAATTAGACTAAGCAAAATAAAAAAGAGTCTTTTCATATTATGGCGTTATATAACAAAGTTAACGAAAAAGCCCTGACATATATTGCCAGGGCTCTTCCTATAAATATAAAGCAGATTAATTAATACCTAATTCTTTTCTGATATCAGCAGGTATAGCATTTTTGTTTACCATAATGCTGGTTGTTTTGTACAGGTAATAAGGTTGCGATACATAGTCGTAGCCTTTGCAATAGTTAGCTGTGCCCCATGAGTTCTTTACAATATAAAATTCATCACCGTTCTGGTCTTTTGCAATACCCAATAACTGCATGCCATGATCGTCGGTAGTAGAAAGGTTATCAAATGCCTCCTGGCGCATTTCCTGGGTTATTTTCTTTTGAGCTATAGGATACATAAAAACGGAATCTTTTGCAGATGCGCCCATGCTGCCCATATCTTGTTCAGGAACAATGGCAAGGCTGCTACGTCTCAAATCGCAATACGGTTCGCTTACATCAGCACCCCACTCTACGGTATAGCCATTCATAAGTGCATTATCGGTTATCTTCTGAAATTCATCAAGAGGCACATTATATGCTTCTTCATGCTCAAAATTATCTTCTACCTCAAGTGCAAACTTGGTGTGGAAAGGATGGTGAGTAAATGAAGTGACCTCTACATAGTCGTCAGGGTTTATGCCCAAAAACTTTGCAAACGACATTGGGGTATAGCTCTTACCTTGGTAGGTAAATTCAGTAGGTACCTTGCCCATATATCCGTCAAGCGCACCCTGGAAAGCTGCAAACCAGTTAGGGTTCAAATGTCCGACAGTAGTTGCATTTTTCAATTGTGCATCAAGCAATGCTTTCAAGGCTGCATCCATTTCTGTAAAATCGGGTTTAGCCGTGTCCATACTCTCCGGCATACCTTTATACGCGCTCGCAGGAACAATACCATATAACTTTACAGCATTCAGCACATCATGCGGTTCGCCACCCGGGCCAAAGTTTGCTTTGCCGGTATAGCGCATATAATTAATGGCTTTAAGTAAGTACATATTACGTATCACAAACATTTGTGAAAGTGCGTAGGTACCTTTTCCCATGCGCATCAATTCTGATTCTAAGAACGACTGCGTAGAAAAGCACCAGCAGGTTTCAGAATGATATTGATTCTTTACGCTGGTAGCGCTATTGTCTTTCACAATTGTAAACTGATATTTACTGCCTGGTTTATTGGTAGTAGGAAGATCAGGCTGCTGAGCAATTGCCACTGTACTGAACAGCGATGCAATGGCAAGACTACTTAATACTTTCTGTTTCATAAAAGTAATAATTGATTGTTTGTATTTTGAATTGAAAAGTTTAGAGTGCAATAAAAATCTGCTTGCTGCTTTTCTTTTTACCCGTTATGCCCCTTGCAGCTTCTACAATATCATCAGGGCTATATCCGCATTCCTTATATAGTTCCATTTGGGTACCTTGCTCCACAACCTTATCAGGTATGCCAAGCCTTATTACCTTGCTGTTGTAATTATTATCGGCCATAAACTCAAGCACGGCACTACCCATACCACCCATCAGGCAACCATCTTCAACCGTAATTACATTGCTGAATTTAGTAAATACTTCATGTAACATTTGCTCATCAATAGGTTTCACAAAACGCATATCGTAATGTGCTGCATCAATGCCTTCTTCAGCCAATACTTTACAAGCCTTAACAGCAAAGTTGCCAGGATGGCCAATGGTTAAAATGGCTACATCCTTGCCATCTTTTATTTTACGACCCTTACCAATTTCAATTTCTTTAAACGGTTGCTGCCAGTCTATTATAACACCATTACCACGTGGGTAACGAATAGATATAGGACTGGTAACTGTTTCCAGTTGAGCGGTATACATTAAGTTCCTCAACTCAATCTCATCCATCGGTGCCGACACAATCATATTCGGTACGCAACGAAAAAAGGCAAGATCGTAATTACCGTGGTGTGTTGCACCATCAGCACCTGATACTCCACCCCTATCTAAACAGAAAACAACTTTCAGGTTTTGAATAGCCACGTCATGTATCACCTGATCGTAGGCACGTTGCATGAATGTGGAATAAATATTGCAATATGGTATTAAGCCCTGTGTAGCTAAGCCTGCTGAAAATGTAACGGCATGCTGTTCGGCAATACCCACGTCGAATGCACGGTCGGGCATTGCTTTCATCATAATATTCAAGGAGCAACCCGAAGGCATAGCAGGCGTAATGCCCATTATTTTCGAATTCTTTTCTGCTAATTCAACCATTGTATGGCCAAATACGTCCTGGTACTTAGGTGGCTGCGGTGTAGTAGAATCTGACTTGACAACTTTTCCCGTATCCTTATCAAATGTGCCTGGCGCATGCCAAAAGGTCTGATTACCTTCTTCTGAAAACTTGTAGCCTTTACCCTTCATGGTAAGGGCATGTAATATTTTAGGGCCCGGTATATTTTTAAGGTCTTTTAAAATACGGGCCATGTGCACCACATCGTGCCCGTCAACCGGTCCGAAATAACGGAAGTTGAGTGACTCGAATAAGTTACTTTGTTTAAGTAAAGAGGTCTTAACGGCATTCTCTATTTTCGAAGCTATATCTTGCGCATTAGGGCCGAACTTGCTTATTTTACCAAGCAACTTCCAAACCTCATCTTTCATTTTATTATAACCGGGCGAAATGGTCATATCGGTAAGGTATGCGCGCAAGGCACCCACATTCGGATCAATTGACATGCAATTATCGTTCAGCACTACCAATATGTTCGATTTCGAAATACCTGCGTTATTCAAGCCTTCAAAGGCTAAACCGGCAGTCATGGCGCCATCGCCTATTACTGCAATATGCTGGCGGTCGTTCTCACCTTTATAATGTGAAGCCGTTGCCATACCCAATGCAGCCGATATGGATGTTGATGTATGCCCTACTCCAAATGTGTCATACTCACTTTCCTTGCGGTTAGGGAAGCCGCTTAAGCCTTTATATAAACGATTGGTACCAAAATTCTGTCTGCGGCCGGTAAGTATCTTATGGCCATAAGCCTGGTGGCCCGTATCCCACACCAATTGGTCGTAAGGGGTGTTGAATATGTAATGCAGTGCAACAGTAAGCTCAACCACACCAAGGCTTCCACCAAAATGGCCACCTTTTTCCGATACTATATCAATAATATACTGCCTTAATTCATTACATACCTGTACCAGGTCAGTTTCTTTAAGTTTCCTTAGGTCGGCCGGGTAATATATTGATTCTAAGAGATTTTGTCCTTTATCCATTCAGGTAATACTACATTAACATTGGGCAACAAAGAGCCAAATATATGACTATTTTGCCTAAATAAAAACCTTAAAAAAGGTTAAATATTGTGAGGCTGATTATCACGGGTTTTGCTGTCAGGCTTTAAGGAACGCAGAGGAGGCTGATTTAATATGATTTATTCAACCAATTTTAAAAAGAGCCGCTATATTAGAGACTGTTTATTTAGTACTATTATGGTAATTATTATATTTGCCCGAATACCTGAAAGTTAACCTTTTACATACCACTCTCATATATTTATGATTTCTGAAACAATTAAATGGTTAAGGCAGAATCCAACAAAAACATTTCAATTCGGGTTATTTATTTTATTGATTTATTTTCCTCTTTTTTGCGACCTTGATACATTGCCTCTTCGTTTATGGGATGAGTCGCGTTTAGCATTAAGCGCATACGAAATGCATAAATACGGAGATTACATTGTTACCCGTATTCAAGGCAGCCCTGATATGTGGAACACCAAACCGCCGCTTATGATATGGATGCAGGTGTTGTGTATGAAAATTCTGGGCGCCAGCGATCTTTCAACACGCTTACCATCTGCACTTGCAGCAGCATTTACATGTATATTAATGATGATATTTTCAGTAAGATACCTGAAAAGTTTCTGGATAGGATGTGCTGCTTCATTGGTATTGGTTACTACTCATGGCTATGTATGGATGCACGGAACAAGAAGCGGAGACTATGATTCGCCGGTAACTTTTTTTATGGTTTTGAATTGCCTTGCGTTTTACGCGTATTCAGTAACCCAAAAGAATAAGTATTTGACCCTGACCTTCATTAGCCTTATACTTGCTGTTTTAACCAAAGGAGTAGGAGGATTACTTTTTACTCCGGCACTTATACTATTTGCCTTCATTCAAAAAAATGTTCTGAGCCTTTTGCGTAATAAAACCTTTTACCTGAATGTACTTGTATTTTTAATTGCAGTGATAGGATATTATTTACTACGGGAGCATTATAATCCCGGGTATATTAAAGCCGTATGGGAAAATGAATTAGGTGGCCGTTATCTGCAAGTAAATGAAACACACGAAGGCGGATTCTGGTACTATTATGGCAATTTCATTGCTTTTCAGTTCAGCTATTGGTATATATTGGTTCCTGTCGGGGCAATTATCGGCCTGACAAACAAAGATCAGAAAATAAGGAAGTTCAGCTTATTTTGCGTGCTGGTTCTTGTTACTTTCTTTCTGGTAATTTCTATCAGTAAAACAAAGTTGCAGTGGTACGATATTCCCATGTATCCATTTTTATCGTTCATTATTGCAATATTTGTTAAATGGTGCATTCAACTGGTTGAAAACATTGCAACTCATACTTCGATACGAACTTCGGTTGTACCTTATGTGGTAATGTGGCTTATTTTTCTTCAGCCTTACAAAACAATAATAAATGAAACATATCTGCCTACAGACACAGTAGCTGACCAGGAATTTATTAAAGAGGAATACTTTTTAAAAAACGCTATAAAAGAAAAAAGAAATTTAAACGGCTATTCCATGTGTTTTAAC
>Ga0206929_1216_pt1 | contig 12310 bp, 9 predicted proteins | sample Alteio_BWOrgHeat_19_FD_152929 | JGI IMG/M metagenome (GOLD analysis project Ga0206929, IMG submission 152929) | Enriched cells from forest soil in Barre Woods Harvard Forest LTER site, Petersham, Massachusetts, United States -... | ecosystem: Environmental > Terrestrial > Soil > Temperate forest > O...
CTGAATCATGTCTACCGCTTCCTGAGTAATCATGGCATCTACATCCCTTCTCTCAAAATTCGTTTTGTTGATGGAATCACCAGAAAGCTTTGCCTGTTCAGGATTATCGGCTATCAGTAATTCAACGGCACTATTGCCTGATTCAATTCTTCCGGCAGAATTAATTCTAGGGCCGAATACAAAAACAAGGTCGTTCACTGTAACTTCTTTCCTTAACTGAACAAGATTCATAATAGCTTTAAACCCTGCACGAGGTTCCCGGTTAATTCTTCTCAGGCCATGAAAAGTAAGTGTTCTGTTCTCACCTGTTATAGGTACAATATCTGATGCTACGCTAAGCCCTACCAGGTCAAGGTATTGCTCAAGCATATCAAATGGAATTTCATAATTAATAGCTAAAGCCTGCACTAATTTAAAACCAATTCCACAACCTGCCAGTTCTTTATAAGGATATTCACAGTCAACCCGCTTAGGGTTAAGTATTGCAACTGCATCAGGTAAGGTTTTGTCTGGTTTGTGGTGGTCACAAATTATAAAATCTATTTTCTTTTCGTTGGCATATTTTACCTTGTCATGTGCTTTAATGCCACAATCGAGTGCAATAATTAACGTATAACCATTTTCAGCAGCATAGTCAATACCCTTAAATGAAATACCGTACCCTTCTGCATAGCGGTCAGGAATATAAAAGCCACAATTTAAGCCAAGCCATTTTAAAAAAGTATATACCAATGCTACTGAGGTAGTGCCATCAACATCATAATCTCCGAATACCAATATCTTTTCCCTGTTCAACGCGGCGTCAGTAATCCTCTTCACGGCTTTATCCATGTCTTTCATCTGGAAAGGATCATGTAACGTTTTCAAGTCGGGGCGGAAAAAATCTTTTGCCTGGTCGTATGTTTCAACACCACGTTGTACAAGTAAATTGGCAATAACAGGGTTTACCCGTATAGCTTCGCTTAGCTTACGCACTTTATCTTCAGGAGCTTGCTCCTTTACATTCCAGCGTTTTTCCATCAATTTTAATTAGCAGGCATCAACCAACTTGCTGTATTCATCAAGGCATTTGTCACTACAGCAACCTTTCCTTTCCTCTGAACATTTTTCGCATTGAATGTGCAGGGTATGGCAAGGCAGGTGTGAACAATTTATCTGTCTTTCGGTAACAACTCCGCAGCAATGACACTTACTCAACACATCTGGTGTAACCCTTTCCGACAAACGTTCGTCAAATACAAAGTTCTTTCCAATAAATTTTGAATCAAGACCATGCTTTTTTATCTCATGTACGTATTGAATAATTCCTCCATCTAACTGGAACACCTTTTCGTATCCATTATGTTTAAGCCAGGCGCTTGCTTTTTCACAGCGTATTCCACCAGTACAATAAAGCAATATGTTCTTGTCTTTTTTATCTTCCAGTATATCCAATACTTTAGGCAACTCTTCCCTGAATGTTTTTACATCGGGGCAAATAGCATTATAGAACCGGCCTACTTCACTTTCGTAATTATTACGCATATCTACCACAACTGTTCCGGGCTCATCTACCATTTTATGAAAGGTAAGTGCATCAAGCCGTTGTCCTGTATTTTCTGTATCGAATGCTCCTGCCTTTAAACCATCAGCGACGATCTTCTTTTTCACCTTTATGATAAGAGCAAAAAATGATTTGTTATCGTCTTCAATAGCATATTTGAGAGGAACACTAACAAAAAGAGAATGTTGGTTCAGGTAATCAATAAAAGCCTTGAAATTATGTTCGGGTACACTTAATTGCGCATTAATACCTTCATTAGCAACATATATCCGCCCGAGTACATTTAAATTTTGCCAGAAAGCAAAAAGCTCATCCCTTAATTTTGTAGGGTTCTCAATATATACATAGCGGTAAAAAGAGAGTGTAACTCTTTTGAAGGTTTCAGCTGCTACTTTTTTACGTAGTTCTTTCTTATTTACCCTGTTATATAGAAACATAGTTTTTTTTACAAGGATGGCAAAGGTACAATAAATGCTCCAATTTTATAAATAACGCAGTAAACACCAATAAAAAAGCCCTGAAAGATAGATCTCAGGGCTTTTTTTATAAGAAAACCTATGCTACCTATTAATCACTGTCTTACTATTGTAAACGTTACCAGAAGTTATTACTCTTACAAAATAGGTGCCATTTGAAACACCTGGAAGAGTTATGTCTTTTGATATCATTCCGTTGCTTGCATTTGCAGTTGTTTGATAAACTACTTCACCAAGAATGTTGGTTATTTCTACCTCTGCATCTTTATTATCAGCAACTCCATTAACTACAATCCTGAATGATCCGTTATTAGGATTAGGGTACAATTTAGTTTCAGAATTTGATGCTGAAATAGTTGCTACGCTTTGTGGAGCACCAACATAAACTGTTTGACTATATGTTGTGAAATCATACCTTGTGCCACCAAAACCTTGAGCTTTATGCCCTGGCATAACAGGATACTTATCGAACCAAAGTGATAATGTAACTGTATGTGCACCTGCATATTTGTAGGTGTGGTAATAGGTTGTCATATTAACCCCGGTATCTCCGGCAGTGGAATCTCCAGGCTCCCAGGCATATACTGTATTACTGTTTGTACCTGTTGAAGTGCTCATGAATTCATAATTATAATTACCAATAGTATCATAATTAGAAACAGTTGAAAAACCTGCATGTAATGAATCTACATTAGCTATGCTTACTGGCAATGCAATAGAATCAATACAAAAGGCTGACCCTGTGTTTTCTACAGTCAATATTCCGCTATAGGTTCCATTGGCAGTATAGGTATAATTAAAGTTACCTGAAGACTCAAGTATGGTTGCAGAACCATCTCCGGGAGTCCAATAATATTGTGTTCCTGATATAGTACCGGTAGAGGTACTTACAATATTAATTACACCTTTAGCTGTGTCATTTATAGCATTAAAGTTTGCTGATAAAGTACAAGGTATTGTTACGTTAGAAATTGTAACAGGCACGGATATTGAACTTGTGCAATAGTAAGGGTAGCTGGTAGTAACTGTAAGCGTTACTGTATATGTACCATTAGAGGTATATATGTGGTTAAAAACTGAGTCACCATAACCTGCGTATGGATTGCTTCCATCACCTGCATTCCATGAGTAATAATAACTTTCAGCACTGTCATTGGTATAGTTATTACTTGTGAATGAGGTGTGCCCGTTAAGCCCAAGTGTAGTTGTAAAGTTTGCATTCAAACCACAAAGATTACTGTCAGCAGTATTTACATTTACATATTGAGCTATTGAGTCAATACAGTATGCTGAACCGGTATCTTTTATTATAAGGGTTACTGGGTAATTTCCTTGAACTATATAGGTATGAGAAAGTGTGCTTGTACCTAAAACATCTCCGCTGCCATCACCGGTATTCCAATAATATTGGGTGCCGCTATTGGTATGCGCTGATGTGCTTGTGAAATTCACTTGTCCTGCAGCATTTACTGTATACGTGTAGCTAGCGCTTAACATACAGGGTACTGTTACATCCGTAACTGTAATATCCATAGTGTCTATGGAGTTACAAGTGGCACTATCCTGATCTACAATAAGAGTGACTTTATATGTTCCATTAGCTAGGTAAGTATGTTCGTATGTAGAGTAACTGGTATTATTCGATACACTACTACCATCTCCGGGATTCCATGAATAACTAGCCCATCCGGTTACACCGGTAGATGTACTGGTGAAATTTACCCGCCCGTTTACTCCATAACTTACTGTGAAGTTTGCACTAACGCTACATCCTGTTGCAGTTGTCATATTAATAGTATCAGTTGACGTACTTGTGCAACCGTAACCATTAGAAACTGTTAAGGTTGGATAATAAATACCATTTGAAGCGTATGTGTGAGATGGGTTTTTAGTAGAGGAAGAATATCCATCACCAAAATCATAACTGTATGTGGTACTTGAATTTGTATCTAATGAAACGCTTGTAAAATTCACCTGGCCGCCTGTTGCGAAACTACCATAGAACCTTGAAACAAGGCTGCATGTGCCGCCATTAGTAATAGTTACAGTGGCAGAAGTACTGTCAAATGCATTGGTCGTAGAGTCAGAAATATACAATACAGCCGTGTAGGTTCCATTGTAAGGATAGGTGTAGTTATAAGTCGACAAGGTGCTTCCACTTACTATAGGGCTACCATTACCCGTTGCCCAATAATAAATAGTACTTGAGGTAGTGCCTGTTGAGGTACTTGTAAATGTAACCGCTCCGGCACTACCGTAAGTAGTAGTAAAGCTGGCCGTAAATGCCCAGAGGGCATTTGTACTGAACATACCAATTGCTAATAGCAATATAGGTATCCAGTTTCTTTTCGTTTTTGTTCGTGTTGTTGTTTTCATGTTGGTTGTTATATTAATATTTTATTTCAGTTTTAGCCTTTACACACAAATACGCAGGTTTTATATATTGGGTTGGGTACGGTGTCAAAAAAAGTCATAATTATTTGTAGGCCACAGCAATTACTGCATCTCCACCTGTTACAGTTAATGATTTCCCTTTATTGTCATATAAAGTACAATTGAATTTTATATGTAATTGTTTGGTTGTTTGATTGTTCTCGTTGTTATTATAAGGAGCGACAGAAACGATTTGGAAATTGCTTCCAGCTTGTTGTACTGAATCTGCTGTGGTGTAAGTATCACCGGAAGGGTCAGTATAAATGATTGTTATATTGGAAAGCTCCGAAGAGTTGGAAACAGGTGCAGGGGTTGCCATGGAATATCTTGCTAAGTAAGTCTTATTGCCACCACTTGGAACCATATTCGCATTTGCTGTTACAGTTAGATTATGTAAATCCGTTATAGTTACTGAAACCAAGTGTTGTAGCTGACTGACGTATAAATGTGAAGCAGAATCCCAGCCGATTACGTTAGTACGATTAGTGCTATCTTGCGAGTTACTAAGTGGATCTCCAAAATCCCAATGGGTTTTATAAGGGCCTTGTCCTCCATTAATAGAAACATTATAAAGAACAGGTGAAACACTATCATTAAAAGTAAGTGAAGCGGTAATATTGCTTATTGGAATTCCCAGGTTCAATTGATTTGATAGAGAGGAGGCATGCGTGCTGTCAAAAACGACTGAAAAGTTAGTAGAGTAATTACCTGGATGAGAGTATGTATGGAATATTTGTGGAGAAGGTAGACCAGTGCCTTTTACAAAGGAGCCATCTCCAAAGGTAAGTGTATAGTTTAGAGGTGTACTACCAAGAGTTGGATAGAAAGTTGCAGCATATTTTGTTGATGTTCCTCCCGGGCTTGCGTAGTTATATGAGTTTGTACTTAATGCACTATCTGCCAAATATGTTTCTGCAGCACCAGAGGGCCTGGTTCTATAATTATTAATTATAAACTCAATGCTTGAAACACAATTACTACTGCAGCCAAACTCTTTCAGGTTGCCAATGAAACTATATACACCAGTGCTGTTTTGACTATATGATGAATACATATAATAATTGCTTTTACCCGCTTGCAGGCTGACATTATTACTACCTACTGTTCCATTGAAATAAAACACAGGATTTCCAACAGTTGTATTCGTTGTCGTTATATGTTCTTTCTGGCAGCTTATAATAAATAAACCAACCGATAAACTCATCAAAAATATTCTCAGGCTTTTCATCTCTATTTTATTATATCGTATGAAAGTATAAATCGTAAACCACTGTTTCTCTCAAAAACATTGTTACCGAAAAAGGTGTTGCTTTCAATATCAAGCAGGCCGTAATAACCTTCAGCCGTTACGGTAAAACGATTTATTTTTCTTCTATATGCCAATGTTAGTTGTGCATCCATATTATTAATGCCGTCCATATAACCCATTTTAGTTGATGCAGTATTACCCGATACACCAAAATAATTTTGATTGTAGGATACAACTGAACTGCTTGTGTTCAACATGTAAAGCATATCAATCCCTGCACTAATTATATTCTTTCCAGAGATATTGTATTGTAGCTTAATTGGTAATGAAAGGTAGTAGAGTGTTTTAACAGTAACTGAGTTTACATTAGTAGTAGTTCCAAAATCGTATGCTGTAGTACTGTTTGAGTAGAGTGTATTTATATTGCCAAGACTGTTGTATTGTAATCCAATTAGAGCAGATATTTTGGTGCTGAAGTAGTGTGTAACACTAATACCCAAAATTGGGCTAAGCCCATTCCCCTGTGTGCCATTTTCTTTTTTCCAGCCTAATGAATACCCACCACCTGCATCAGCACTAAATAGTGTGTGCGAATATTTTTTTGACTTAGCCGCGGGTTGTTGTGCAATAGGTGGAGTGGTATTGGTGGAAGAATCTTTTTTCTGAGCAGTGGAATCGTTATTTGGAGTAGCTTTCTTGTTAGCAGATGTATCGGATTTCTGAGTTAGATTATTCGTAATGGCAGAATTGTTCTCAATAGTTTTAGACTGAACATCGGTTCTGTTTTTGTCAGTTGGGTTCTTTCCAGTTATAGCATTTGAAGAGTTATTTCTGTTTTCTTCCGTGAGTTGTTGATTAGAATCAGCAACATCTATGGAGCCCTTATATGCTTTGTTTTGAACCCACTTATTACTATTCGGGTTGTAAATTGCCTTAACCTGTCTGTGATCTTTCTTTTGTGCAGAAGGCCTTACATAGCTGTATTGTGTTCTGGCATCAGAACCAGAATTTTTAGTATGCCTGGTCTTCTTCACATGGCTTACACCTGAACCGTTCGTTAATGTTGCCGTTTGAGAACTTGCTGCGCTATTTACTTGTTTATTATCAGTTGCATACTGTTCAGGTGCACTTACTGCACTTATAGCACTATTCGAGGTTTGTTGTGCATTTTTGTTTTGCTCTGCAGCACTATTATTCTGTCCTGATGATATGTTGTTAACTGTATTTGGAGTTTTATTGTTATTTATAAATGGGAGCATTAGTACAATACCCACACCAATACCAGCCATGAAAATAGTCCCGATTAATCCAAATCTTCTCTTTTTCTCCGAGCGCTCTATTAATTCCTCAGCCTTATCCCAGTTCGTTTCATCGAAAGGAAAATCACGCTCTTCTGATTTAGAGCGTAATAAGTCGTCAAATTTTTCCTGTTCGTTCATTATAATAGTAATGATTTAACTGCAAATGCCATTTTATTGAGCATAACCTTTAACTGTTCCCTTGAAGAATGTAAATGCCACTTCGATGTACCTTCACTTATTCCAAGCATGCCCGCAATTTCCTTATGTTCAAATCCATCAATTACATATAAGTTAAATACCTTCTGGCTCATAGGTGGGAGTTGAACTATCAACTTATGGATTTCTTCTACATCCATTTTTGCAATAGCATCATTTAATGCAGCTGCAACCGGTAATTCTTCAAAGTCTTCCACATACTTTATATTATCAATGTGTTTTTTTTGCTTGCGGTATTCATCAATAAGCACGTTGATCTGCACCCTGCGTATCCACGATTTAAATGGAACATTTGACTGATATTTTTCAAGGTTGCTCAAAATCTTCATAAAACCGGTATTCAACGCTTCCTGTGCTTCTTCGTATGATTTACTGTATCGTATGCAAATGCTCATCAGGTATCTATATGTCAATTTATAAAGCTCGTATTGGGCTTTACGCTCTTTTCGTATGCAGGCTGTTATTAGGTCTACTTCTACGTTCATTCGGGGCTAATACAAACTTCTTTAAATCGATCTACTAACTAGTACGGAGATTTTGGCTGAAGGGTTGGGTATAAAATATTTGAATTTGAGGTCTGTTGGTAAATGTCTAATAATCAGAATAATTGATGCTTATTAGTTGAAATAAGCAAACAAAATAACGACAATAAACCAAAACTACTAAAATGCAAGCAAAAGGAGGCTTAAATACACAAGCCTTGAGCAACTTTTTACTACTTTCGCCCAACTCTTCGATAAACATTAGTATGGATACAAAAACACTGGTAATAGGAGCTGGAGGCCAAATAGGGCATGAGCTGGTACAAGAGTTGTGTAAAACATTCGGGAACGATAAGATAGTTGCATCTGATATAAAGCCTAATGATAATATAGAATGTGCGTTTGAAACGCTCGACGTGCTTGATACCAAACGACTGGTTGAAATAATTAAAAAGCATAATATAAAAGAAGTATATCACCTTGCTGCTTTACTATCTGCTACAGCTGAGCAATACCCTGAGAAGGGCTGGAAATTAAATATGGAAGGCTTATTAAGTGTACTTGAACTAATGCGTGAAAAGGTAATTGATAAAATGTTCTGGCCAAGTTCCATTGCAGTTTTTGGACCTAATACTCCCAAAAAAAATACCCCTCAGTATACCATAATGGAACCAAGCACTGTGTACGGTATTAGTAAACAGGCTGGTGAGCGCTGGTGCGAGTATTACCACAACAGGTATGGAGTTGATGTAAGAAGTGTACGCTATCCGGGTTTAATAGGGTGGCAATCTGCACCAGGTGGTGGCACAACCGATTATGCCGTTCATATTTTTCATGAGGCCAGGAAGAATAAAAAATATGAATGTTTTTTGAAAGAAGATACTACTTTGCCTATGATGTATATGAGTGATGCATTAAAAGCTACCATAGGACTTATGCAGGTATCGCCGGATAAAGTAAAAATACGATCGAGCTATAATCTTGCGGGTATGAGCTTTTCACCTAAAGATATTGCAGCCGAAATAAAGAAACATATTCCGGATTTCACTATAACCTATAAGCCTGACTATCGTCAGCCTATTGCTGACAGCTGGCCGCAGAGTATTGACGATTCATTAGCCCGTGAGCATTGGGGGTGGAAACATAAATACGACCTACCTGAAATGACCAGTGATATGCTTCAACATATTAGAAATTCTTAACTAATAACTGTTTGTGGGGCATAATAAACTAAAGAGATTCGCTGAGGTAGCTACTTTTTCCAACGTATTTCAACCAACAGAATTAATAGAAGGAAAGGTTAATTTCCCGCTTAAAGGTAAGTGGAACGCTGAGTACTTTAAAAATAACAATCCTATTATTCTTGAACTGGGTTGTGGTAAAGGAGAATACACGGTTGGTTTGGCAAAGCGATTCCCCAATAAGAATTTTATTGGTATGGACATTAAAGGCGCCCGCTTATGGAGAGGTGCTAAGATTGCCTTTGAAAACAAAATGCATAATGTGGCCTTTGTACGCAACCGTATCGATTTTATTGAATCGTATTTTGGTCCGGGCGAAGTAAGTGAAATATGGATTCCGTTCCCAGATCCTTATCCAAGAGAAGGTAAAACAGAGAAGAGATTAATGTCTCATTCCTTTGTAACGCGCTATCGTAATCTCACCAAACCCGGAGCTATAATTCACTTGAAGACAGATAATGAAGGGCTTTACCAGTTTGCAATGGAGCAGGTAGAGGAACATAAATACCAGTTGCTTGCAGAATCAAACGACGTTTATGCACATGCAGAAAAACTAGGTGAAGACCGATTTGCATTACTTAGCCAGATACAAACCTACTACGAAAGCACATTTCTGAAAATGGGTAAAAAAATCAACTACATAGAGTTTCAGATATAGCAGATCTACTTTAGTTTCATTGCTATTTCCCAAACTACAATACCCACGCTAACTGCCAAGTTTAGGGAATGCTTAGTACCATATTGAGGAATTTCGATACAGCCGTTGCATGCATCTATAACTGATTGTTCCACTCCACTTACCTCGTTGCCGAAGACAAGAGCAATTTTTTTATCGGAGAGTTTTAATGTATCAAGCATGGTACTATTCTCTGCCTGCTCAACAGCGTACACTATATAGCCATCGTTTTTTAAACTACTTACGGCATCTATAGTAGTGGGGAAATGTTTCCAGTTAACTGATTCAGTTGCACCTAATGCTGTTTTTTGAATTTCACGGTGTGGGGGAGTGGCCGTTACTCCGCACAAATAAACACCCTCTAACAGAAATGCATCGGCTGTACGAAATACAGAGCCAATGTTATTCATACTTCGTATATTATCTAGGACTAATACAATGGGAGTCTTCGAAGCGTTTTTAAACTCTTCGGTACTCTTGCGGCTAAGTTCATCCATTGAAAGCTTTCTCATAGCTTATATCATGTTGACTTCTCGCTCCAGTTCTACGTCAAACTTATCTTTCACAGATTTAATGACCTGGGTCGAAAGATCATATATCTCTTTGCCGGTAGCATCGCCGTAATTTACAAGCACTAATGCCTGGTCTTTATGCACCCCTGCATCACCTATACGCTTGCCCTTCCAACCACATTGCTCGATCAGCCAGCCGGCAGCTAATTTAGTGTGACCTTCATGTGCAGCAAAAGAAACAATATCGGGAAACAGTGCTTTTAATTTCTCAAAGCGGGTATTTGTAATAATCGGGTTCTTGAAAAAACTACCTGCGTTACCTATCTTTTCCGGATCGGGTAATTTGCTTGAGCGGATATTAATAACCGCTTTACTTATATCCGCAATAGTAGGGGTATTAATTCCCATTACTTCCAGTTCTTTACTAATGGTACCGTATGTTGTGTTTACTTTCTTGGGATCTTTATTCAACTTTAAGGTAACAGAAAGTATAATGTAATTGCCCTTCTCTTTTCCTTTAAAAATACTTTCGCGGTATCCGAAGTTGCATTCCGAGTTAGAGAATTTCTTCACCTCAAGTGTATGAATATTCAAAGCCTCTACCTCACTTAACACATCTTTTAATTCTACTCCGTACGCGCCTATGTTTTGTATGGGGCCCGCACCAACCGTGCCAGGAATAAGAGAAAGATTCTCTATTCCGGCATATCCTTTGCTGACACAATACAATACAAAGTCGTGCCATTTTTCACCACTTCTTGCTTTAATAAAAACATCATTACCCTCTTCTTTTATTATTTCAATTCCTTTGATTGCATTACGAATAATTATGCCATTATAATCACCTGTAAATAACACATTACTGCCACCACCTAATATCATAAACTGTTTGCCTTTAACTTCCGGAGACGATAAAATTTCTTTCAATTCATTGATAGAAGCAAACTCGGTATAATGCTTTGCATATACCTTAGCATGAAAGGTAGTTATATCTTTTAGCGGAAAATGTTCCTGAAGTTTCATGGGCTAATTTTTAGAAGCCGCCCTGCGCTGCTGTTCTTTTATGATCAAACTCAACTCTCTGCCTGTTTGCCCTTTTACCGATGTGTTCTCCATTGCCCTACGAATAAGGTAAGGTAATACATCCCTTACAGGGCCATATGGTACATACTTGGCAACGTTATAGCCCGCATTGGCAATATTAAAACTTATATGGTCGCTCATACCCAACAACTGCGAAAACCAAACGTGAGGATGGTTAACAGGAATATTATTTTGCTGCATAAGCTTAACCAATAACATGGCACTACCCTCATTGTGCGTTCCGGCACATAACGAAACAAATTCAATATTCTTAATGCAAAATTCAAGTGCAGCGTTATATTCGGCATCCGTTTCTGCTTTCGTATTATTTATAGGAGAGGCATATCCCATCTTTGTTGCCCGTGCTCTTTCTTTTTCCATATATGCACCGCGAACCACTTTTACCCCGAAATAATATTTCTTCTCTTTTGCGTCATTCAAGGCATTTTCTAAATAGAGTAGCCTATCGTTACGATACATTTGTGTCGTATTAAATACAATGCATTGTTCTTTATTGTATTTAGCCATCATTTTCTGTGCTAAGCTATCCACAGCATTCTGTATCCAACTTTCTTCAGCGTCAATCAGCAATTTCACTTTTATGTCGTGTGCCTTGCTGCAAATACTATCGAAACGGGCAATCACTCTTTCCCATGCTTTTTGTTCTTCAGCAGAAAGCTTTGCATTAGCATTAACTTTTTCCATCAGGTTAATATCACCTAAGCCGGTTGGTTTGAATACAGCAAATGGAATGTGTTTATTTTGTTTTGCCAGGTCTAATGTTTCTATTATCTCGTGTGCAGTCTGGTCAAATACGCTCTCCTCTGCCTTACCTTCAACAGAATAATCAAGTATTGAGCCAACATTGTACTTGCCTAATGCTTCAATTGTTTTCAGGCATTCAGCAATATTCTCGCCACCACAAAACTGACGGAAAATGGTGGCCTTAATAAAACTACGTATTGGAAGATGGGTATTGATAGCGAATGTTGTAAGCTTCTGACCTATGTTAACCAAATTGCTGTTCCCAACTAATTTAAAAAGCCAATAGGAACGCCTAAGGTCGTTATCAGTTTTACCTGAAAATGCAATAGCTGT
>Ga0206929_1138_pt3 | contig 12184 bp, 11 predicted proteins | sample Alteio_BWOrgHeat_19_FD_152929 | JGI IMG/M metagenome (GOLD analysis project Ga0206929, IMG submission 152929) | Enriched cells from forest soil in Barre Woods Harvard Forest LTER site, Petersham, Massachusetts, United States -... | ecosystem: Environmental > Terrestrial > Soil > Temperate forest >...
TTTCATTTGGAGGCGAGGCAAATTTATTTGCCGGAGCTGACAAATGAAAAAGCGGACAGCCGCGAAGCGGATGGAAGGCTTACTTAAAAGACTTGGGTAAGGACCTCGCAGGAGTATTTGGATCATCCCGCCACAGGCGGGATAATCCAATCCGTTCACTGCTTTAGCGTATTATGTTGTTTTATAGTAATTTATAAGGTTGATAAAACAGTCGAAGTGCAAAAAGGGTTGCTGAATTTAAGGCCTAATTTAATCTAATGTGATATGAAAATTTAAAAGCTTACTTGCTGAACATACAATAGCTTTTTTGCAAATATTTTTTCCTTCCACCTTTTCGTACTAAATTAATTTGATTGCATATACCTTCATACGCATGGATGATAATTCTCCAAAAGAAAAACAGCTTGCCTTTGAAAAGTACAAGTTTAATTGGAGCCTTGCTAAATGGGCTGTCGGATTCTTCGTATTAATTTTCATAACTAATGCAATAGACAATAGTTTTAAAGAAAGAGCCGCCGGGATTCAAGAAATGCAAGCATTTGATAAATATGTTGATTTAATTACGAATGCGGATAACCCAAAAGGCAGGTGGCAATTAGCTGTATTTTTTTCAATAGTCACTACTACTGACCGGCTTCGCAATGGATGGATTGCTTATAAAGATTCAATTAAGCCAGAGTACGATGCTTATGTAGCCTTACAAAGACAGCAGGATTCTGCCAGAAGAGCTTTTCATGAAGGTAAAGATCCAAACGCATTTTTAAAATTAAACCAAATAACAAACCAGATAGAATCTTATCAGAAAACCTTAAGCGGGCACTCCTCCCAGCAGCAGACAGCAGGTAGCAGTAATAGCCTTACTATTCCAGATACTATTTTGAAAAAATTTAGGGAATCAATAGAAAGAGACTCAACTGCTATGAAACGCTTTAGTACAAATGAGATGTTTAAAAAAGCAAATGACATAAACACTTCCGTTGTGCTTGATTTAATTGCAGATTTGGGTCCTTCATATGAATCCATTCAATCTGGAATAAATTACAACTTCAAAGAATATATTTTTACGAATCAATTTGGAATACAATCTATTTTTGATCACAGTAAGAAGATTTGGCCTATATTTCAGGCTAAGTTCGTTTCGCCTGAAGCTGTCTTTACATTAACTGAAAATGGTATAACAGTTCCTTTTAAGTCCCCAATTTCTAATATTGATTGGAATGGCTTAAAACAATTTATTAGAAAATTTTATACAGATAGAATTGGTCAACTTCGATAAATGAAAGTCTGCTTATCTTTCTATCTTCAATTAGATTTCAACTGCGCATCTAAGTAAAAACCCTTATAGCCAAAAATTATAGTTGAGTTCCCCCAAGGATTTTACCTTTATAGCAACCCCGATTTTACCTCCAATGAACACTTTAAAAAAATTTAGTAGCTTCTGCAATGCTAACAAAGGAATAATTGAGCTTACGGGTGTATTGATTGCGCTAACAGCTTTTATACAATCTAACAGCTCAAATATTCATTTAGGCAGATGGTGGGAATCAACAATTCTTCTCCTAATTTATAATGTCGCTATACCAATTTATGTACTTCTAATTTTAGTCATCGGAGGAGTCTTATATTTTATTCAAACTAAAAGAAGGTACAAACTGAGCAAAATAAATTTTAGCATTTTAATTGGAATCTGGAAAAATGAGTGGACTATAGATGGCGTTACAAGATCTGAAGTGCTGGAGATTAAAAATGATAGCAAATATTTTCTAGGTTCAACTCATAAGTTTAATATTGAAGATTTTAATTATGACGTAAACACTAATGAAATCACATTTAAGAAAACCTCCGTTATAGCAACGGATAATCGCACACTATTTAATAGAGTTAGCGTAATAAATAATGATACGTTAATTGGGTCGGAAACTGATTATAAGATTAAATACACGCGAATAAACTAAATAATTCTCCTTCTAGTAATACCCTACTTATCCCAAAGTTTTCCATATTTATCATTTAGTAAAGCTGGGTAAAGTTTAAAGATTTGAGTTATACTGATAGTATCTGTAACATATTTATGATAATCTAAAGCAGTTTCTGTATTCGAGAATTCAGGGTGAAGTTTTTCTAATTCATTAACCTCGGTATTTGATGTCATCCAAAGTTGCACACTTAAAACATATTCAGCTTTTAGATTAGAATCTTCATTTTGAGTCAGCTTTTTTCTATTGGTACTGTCGTGGAAGAGCATAAATTCACATTGGTAATACTTCTGTCCATTCGTCTTAGCTGTTAAATAAGTATCAGCGGCAGATTTAGGTAATTGAGTGCCGCATGAAACTAATAAGATTATCAAAGTTGATATTAAAAACTTAGTCATGTTTTAATGTTTTGGGAAGCTATAATATAAGGTTTAGATTTAAAGAAAAAAGCCGTCCATTTCTCTCAGAATGCCAATGATTGAACTAATGGATTTATAAAATATCACCAATCTGGGTCATGGGTTGAAACATTACTAGATGGCTTTTTAGGTGGCACAGGGATTTTTTCCTGAATCTTATAGGTGACATAAACAAGTCCCAATGATATCATGTAACCCAAATAAATAAAGGTATCTCCTGAACCGCCTTTAGTATTTGAGTATTCTGTTCCAGGTACATCATTACCCTCAGAATCTTCTAATGTAATCTCTTCAGTTTTTATCTTTCCTCCATAAAAGAACTTCTTTAAATAAGCAATTTCACGATTAGATCCAAAGAACCCTATAAATGTTAAAATGCTGTTTATTACGAGAATAAAGGTTACAATAGTATGGGTAGTATAATTAGCTATCTTAAACTCAGGGTTTTTGTAAATCAGAAAAGCTAATAACGGACAGATTAAAAGAACTATCACAAAAAGCAGGGGATGGTTATAAGGCCACCTTATAGCATACCATACAGCTACGAGTGATATTATTATAACAATCAGGGAAAGAATGCCTTTGTAAAATTTAGCATTATTCATACATTGTCGACTATATTGAAACGACCACTATTTCTTAATAGCGGCCACTGATTGAATTGATGGATCTCTAAAACTTTACTTCAGGATTCCTAAAATCTCCAAAGAGTATCGCATTTTTCATATTATCATAATGTGATTGCCGTATAATACTGTCTATGACAAATTGTAAATAATCCTTAGAGGTTTTAGTGTCGGAGAATTCAGGATGCAGTTTTTCAAGTTCCTTAACCTCTCTATCGTTTTTATCCCAAATACTTTTATTTACATCGTATGTAGCCCTCAATTTCATAAGACTGTCTTGGGGTAATTTAAATACTGTACTACTGTCAAAACTTGAAAAAGGAATTATAACTTTTCTATAATATCTAGCTCCTGCAATCATTGCTTGGGCGTAGGTTGATCTTGCAGATTCTGGAAGTTCCTGTTTGCAGCTAATTAAAGAAATGAAAAGTAAAACAGTTAGGAATGTCTTATTCATATAATTGCAATCTACGGTAAATTTGAAATCGAATATAGGCAATGACCATGAATTTAGCTTATGGATCTATAGTAAATTCGGCAATGAGGAGATTATTCATATTATTTATTCTAACAGCGAACTTCAAATGTTATTCTCAAAATGAATACATAGATCCATTAAACCTGACTTGGGCAGATTACAAAGGAAGAGTAGAGCCATTCAGTCCGTATATGGCAGTTACCGCTGCAAGGATAAGTTTAGGATGTGATACAATAAATGGTGTTGAATACTACCCGGTTTCCGTAGATTTCTTAAGAGACAGATCTTGGGTAGATTTTCAGAAATCATTGATTGGAGGATTATTGAATAGTTTTTACTTACTTGATCACGAGAGACTGCATTATTATATAAGTATCTATTTTGCAAGAATGCTGAAGGTTTATGTTTTAAAAACCAATCCTAAGACATTCCAAGAAAGATATAATTTAATGACTTCCTTTAATAAACAGACCCAAGATATGGATGACTTATATGACTTGGAAACTGATCATTCTAAAAATAAGATCAATCAACAGAAGTGGAATGAAAAGGTAATGGCAGAAATTAATTCTACTAATGGAATGATTCTTGACCTTTCTAAATAAAATAGGGGATTCTAACCCAATCTGGTTAAAAAATAGCTTTCTCATTCATAATAGATTCTTCCCTCTATTCGTTTTAAGAGGCATGACATCCTATGAATATAAACAGCTCCTCAGAGACCCTCGGTGGAAGAAATTGAGGAATTACATTTTATGGAGGGATCACTATACCTGCCAAGAATGTGGTTATAGAGGTAGATATTTACAAGTCCATCATGAAAGGTATTATGGAGTACCGTGGGAAACTCCACCCAAATACCTTGTAACCCTTTGCTCTGACTGTCACCAAGACGAACATTTCTACTAGTTTTACTCTTTCATATATTAAAAAGGAGGATTAAAACCGAGTATTTTCCTACCCCTTTTTATCCACCTTCCATTAAAACCCTCTACCAGTAAGGCCTTTCGAATCCTAACCGGTTTCACAAGAATTTTAAGTAAGCCGTCTCGGTAAAACCGAGACGGCTATTTCATTTGGAGGCGAGGCAAATTTATTTGCCGGAGCTGACAAATGAAAAAGCGGACAGCCGCGAAGCGGATGGAAGGCTTACTTAAAAGACTTGGGTAAGGACCTCGCAGGAGTACGGATGATCTTCCGAGCGAAGCGAGGAAAATCCAATCCGGTTCACCTGAGTGGACAAATCGAAATTTACCTCGGTTTGTCCATTTTTATTTTCGCTGAAACCCTGGCCCACATTGTATATCAGCTCATTTAAATTCACCTTTTCTTCTGTCCAACATGTTGAATAGACTCATGACAAAACCGATTCCAAAAAATCCGACGCAAAGCCAAAGTATAGTTGCATGATCTCTCTTCAAAAGGCTGGGTATTACTGTAAGCTCCCCTTAAAACCGGGCCATTGGCAATTAGAGTTTTCTAGTTTTTAGTAATTCTGGGGAAACGGGTTTTTTGCATGGCGGAAATCCGGGGGAGCATATAGATGGAGTTTAACATCTTTTGTAAAAGTTGCGCAAAGGCGCCATCTTTGCTGAACAGGGATTTGCCCGTGCGGAACTGTTACTTTACTTTTTGCTTGGCATTTCGTAATCGAATGCCTCTTGTTTTTCGTTTTCCATTTTACACACTCAATTCCAGGCCTTCATAAATGCAAACTGTTGCCAGGAATTATTGACTGTCATTATTTTCAGAATCAAAAGCAGTTTTCTTGTCATCTTATATCCTCTATCAAATCCTTACAAAAAATCAATAAATTTTAGCACGCATGGCAACCCATCAACTTTCGCAGGCCTGGAAGACGTGGCAAAAAATTACATTCAGGTTTTTCTTTTTATTTCTTTCTTTTTTTTTATTTGACTATCTCTTTTGGGCTATGGGTGCTTTGATTTTTGACTTTGACTTATACCTTGAAAAAACACTTTCAATTTTTAATAAACCTCTTTATTGGCTTGATGCTCATTTCTACCATGTCGGTTATAATCCGTCCGTAAATGGAAATCTAACACTCGATTACCGTTTTGCAGTGGTATTATATATTTCGGTTTTTATTGTTTGTGTGATGGCAACTGCGATTTGGAGCTGGCTTGACAGCAAACGCTCTTCTTATAATAAACTTCACCGCTGGTTTAGGGTGTACCTCCGTTATTCTATTGCCATAATCATGTTGGGATATGGTTTGGCTAAACTGATTCCTCTTCAAATGCCTTTTCCGGGTGTACTTACTCTTTTAAAGCCCATAGGAAGCCAAAGGCTTGTTGATGCATTGTGGAATTTTATGGGTGCATCACCAGCTTATGAAAAGTTTACCGGTATTTGCGAAATTTTAGGCAGTACACTGTTACTTTTCAGGCGTACCTGTGTTTTTGGCAGCCTGTTTATGTGTGCTATTTTAATGAATGTGGTGGCGCTGAATATTTTTTACAATATTCCGGTAAAAATATACTCATCCCTTTTGCTTGTTAGTACTCTTTTTTTGCTGGCTCCGTTTTTTCAAAGGCTTATTCGTTTATTTTTTTATCAGCAGCAAATATCACTTGCGAAGGAACAAAATATGTTTCAAAGCAAAACAGGAAACCTTTTGTTGAATAGTATTGGAGCTTTGGTGATTGCGGTAATTTTGATAATCGGCATTTCCATAGATCTTAAATATTATAAAAAAGCTTTGGCTCATTCAACTAAACTGGATAAAATGTATGATGTTACTTCTTTTATTGCAAACGATACGCCGAAAGCTAATATGACGGACGAGCTAAAGTGGAAGCGCTTTGTGTTATTAAAAAAAGACACCAGTAATATTGCAGTTATTTACAACGAGAAAGAACGGCAAGACTGGTATTATTATAAAATCGATAGCAATAAGATGACTTTTACGTTGCACGATATTTCGGGCGCCATAATAAACTGGTATGTTTTTAATTATATTTCATCTGAAAATAATCAATTGAGTTTTAACGGGAAATGGAAGAATTACGATGTAAAAATAAAAATGAAACCATTAAGGAATAATATGGTATTAGGCAAAGAAAAAATAAAATGGGTGCAGGATGATTAAATTTCTAAGGCTATCATAATACGTAACTATAAAATTCACGGAATTGCTGTAGAAATTCTTGAGTTAAACCCGAATCTTACGCCTGTGCAGGTATAATACTCCCCGTTTTCAAGACCAAAAAGCCAGGCTGTTAAGTTAAGACTTGACGGTTAAATAGCCCCTTCAGTCTGGCTATAAAGCGGCAAATTTGGTCAAATCTTCCAAAAAACGGTTCGACATTTGTCCAATCCGGTTCACAAATAAATCATAGCAAGCCGTTCAACGAAGTTGGACGGCTTTTTTCATTTGGAAGCGAGGCAAATTTATTTGCCGGAGCTGACAAATGAAAAAAGCGGACAGCCGCGAAGCGGATGGAAGGCTTACTTAAAAGACTTGGGTAAGGACCTCGCAGGAGTCTTTGGATCATCCCGCCACAGGCGGGATAATCCAATCCGGTTCACACCTGCTAAAAGCCGCTCCAGTAGCGGCTTTTCCATTTCAACCTAATTGTATTGTCGAACCATTTATTACCCACTTCTGAAAAACAGAAAACCGTCGAGATTAAAAGGGGGCTGTACAATCGCCATTATTTTTCTTACCAATCCAATTAATAAGGAATATGACTGGCACGCCAAATGACGCTGAGATTAATGAACTTAAAATCCAATCCTCCAACGAATGCTGGCGCCCTTTATCGATACTCTTTTTAAATTGTTGCCGTTGGAAAAAGATGAAATTATCAAAAGCATTGTTCAACTGCCATAGGCACAACCTCTATTTTGATTCTCCTCTGACAGCTTCTTCGACGATGAGGGTGTAATTTCTAAAAGGAATGTCATCTGGATCCAACCCAAGTTTTTGCACAATAGAAGGAAGCTTCTTTCTGAAACTTTTATATTCTTTTACAATGATCAAATGACCTGGAATAGTCTTTCGTAAAGAAGTATCAGTAAGCCATTCACTTATCTTTTTAATTGCGAGAAGCGGGTTATTGTTATGGGCTTTGGGATCAATTCCATTTAAGTCGGATATCACTTGCAAGTATGAATATCTTGTTTTTTCGAAAATGAGTGCATTTTTCTTCTTTTGTTCGGATGATCCTAAAAACCGTGCGCCAAAAAAAATTCCGAGTTCAAACGGCATATTAAATCTCGGGAAGCCTTCAGAATTAACTTCCGTCCGCGAAATATCATGAATTCCGTATTTGCATTTCTTTATAATCGAAATGATCTTGCTCAACCTGTTTTCTGTACCATCATCATTGTCCTGAGCTGTTTTTGGAAAGAACCCGCAGCGATAAATCGCAAATACGATTGCCTGAAGTATCTGAGTATATTCAGGATCAAAAGGACAATTGATAAAAATGGAATCGTTATATCCGGCTGGCTCCATATTCAATTTTATGAATAAGGATATATTTAATGGGAATGCGCAAGCGCATGTTTATTCGTTACGATAACTTCTGTGAATTGGGGAACGTTCTTTTCGACCTTGTTATTAGCATATACTTCGGCAACTACTTTGCGCACTCTCGCTCGTGACAGTATGGCGGAAGTTTTTCTTGCTTTTTTTATAGTAGCGCGCTTCGTTTTCATATTACAAATTTATAATTTTTACGCGTAATTAAAGATAAATAAAAAGCAATTGTTCTATTTAATTGTTCGGGGTTTGTTTACAATTGCACTGAAAATCAGCAATATAATCCCATTCCTCACTAACACTAACTATCAAACACCCAGGGAAATATCAAAAGATTTACAAGATCTTTTACATTTGATTCATAATGATAAACTATGTCATTTTCAACATTGGCCATCTTACTGACAGGATCTATTATGTTACATGTAACTGAAGAATTTTTATTTCCAGGTGGTTTCCCTGAATGGTATGCCAGGCTGATCCCTCCGAAAACGGTTAAAAAAACCAACACAGGTTTTCTGGTATGGATTAACACATTGATGATGTGTGCCAGTGCATTCGCTCTTTATTTTGGCAGCTCTCCACATGGATATTCAGTATGGTATTATGTTGCAGCGATCGCTGCTGCTAATGCTTGCTTTCATATTTGGGGCGTATTGAAATTAAAAGCATACTCGCCCGGGGTAGTCACAGGTACGCTTCTGTATATTCCCTTATTTATAGAGGGAACCATTCAATTGGTATCCTCCGGCAAACTCCCGTTACACAAAGCCATTATCGCAGTTTTGATTGGTATCGGTTATCACATTTTTTCAGTGATCAGGCAGAGTAAATAAGGAGAACACATTAATTAATTTCAAATCACCATTGATTTCGCTAAATCTGCCATTAGTCCAAAATCTTTGGCAAAATGGTTCGAAATTTGTCCAATCCGGTTCACTCAACGCGCAATGGTTTCAAGTGATTGAAGCCTTTTTGTTTTTTGGCAAATTGACACACAACCTGATATATCATTCAGACCGTGGTACACAGTATTGCAGCTTTGAGTACGTACTGCCATCAAAAGAGTTTACTGTCAACTAGGACGAGACATACCAATGCTCGTTCACGCACGATTACCGTATCGAAACCGAACATCATTTCTCTCGCAGGCTTTGACAGAAGAATGGTCTTCAATATTTTAAAAAACCGGCACTCTTTTGGAATCGTCCTGATGATTTGGCCGCTTTACTCGTCATAAAACCGACCGACCCATGTTCCGCAACTTTCTCAAAATCGCCTTCCGAAGCCTCAGGAAAAGCAAGGGCTTTACTGCCCTCAACATCATCGGTCTCGCTGCCGGCCTCGGTGTCTGCCTTCTGATCGTCCTGTACGTCACCGATGAGCTGAGTTACGACCGCTACAACGTCAACGCCGACCGCATCTATCGGATCGACGAGGATATCTACTTGAATAATACCCAGTACGATGCTGTCACCACCTCCAAATTTTTCGGCCCTACGCTCGTTACTTCCTATCCGAAGATCCAGCAGATGGTCCGGTTCCGCAACCCAGGCGACCTGCTGGTGAGGAAGGGCAACGACCACGTCTTCGAACATCATTTCACCTTTGCCGACTCGACGATCTTCAAGGTCTTCACCCTGCCCATGATCGCCGGCGACCCCAATACCGCCCTCAACAACCCTCTTTCGATCGTAATCGATGAAAGTGCCGCCCGCCGCTATTTCAACAGCACCGATGTCATCGGTCGCACGCTGGAGGTAGATAATGACAATAAGCTCCTCAAGGTCACCGGGGTCATCCGGGACATGCCGGAACAGTCCCAGTTTCATTTCAGCTTCATTCGCCCCATTCGCGAATCCTACAACTTTAATGACCCCAGCGACAACAACTGGGTAAGTAATTCTTATTTTACATATATCCTTGCCCAACCCGGCACGACGCGAGCCGAGGTTCAGAAGGATGTGGACGAAGTCGTCAACCTCAATATCAACAAGGCTCTCCAGGGAATGTTCCACACTTCGGGCGCCGACCTCGAGAAAGCGGGCAATCATTTCCGCTGCCGCATCTTCCCCCTCACCGACGTGCACCTCCATTCCAATAAGTCTGGTGAACTCGAAGCCAACAGCAATATCCAGTTCGTATACATCTTCTCCGTCATTGCCGTACTCATCCTCCTGATCGCCTGCGTCAATTTCATGAACCTCAGCACCGCCCGCTCGTCGAACCGCGCCAGGGAAGTGGGCATCCGCAAAGTCGCCGGCTCAACAAAAGGACACCTCATCATCCAGTTCCTCACCGAGTCTACCCTGCTCAGTCTCTTATCTCTCGTCCTTGCCCTTTTCATCGCTGTCCTGCTGCTACCAATGTTCAATCAGCTTGCCGGCAAATCGCTCCATCCCAACGAACTCTTCAGCGCCCGGTTCCTGCCCCTCCTCATCCTCCTGGTGCTGCTGGTCGGCTGTCTCGCCGGCAGTTATCCCGCTTTCTACCTTTCCTCCTTTCAGCCGATCGATGTATTGAAAGGAAAGATAGCCGCAGGCTTCAAGAGCAGTTGGCTCCGCAGTAGCCTGGTGGTCTTTCAATTTTTTATTTCTATTGGACTTATCGTAAGCACTCTCGTCATCTACCGCCAGCTGCATTATATTCGAAATAAGGAGGTCGGCTTCAACCGGGATCAGGTACTCGTTATCCATGATACCTGGTCGCTCGGCCGGGATGGTACGACCAATCTTCGCAATAACCTGCTCACCCTTGCCGGGGTCACCGATGCAACCATCACCCCCGACCTCCCTACCGTCGGTGGAGGCCAGTACTGGCAGGAAGGCTGGTTCCCGGATGCCTCGCTCGACGCCCAAAAGGCGATCCTCATGACTACCCTCAGGGTCGACGACCATTATATTCCCACCCTCGGCATGCAGATGATCAAAGGCCGCAATTTCGACCTCGCGCAATTTCCTACCGACTCTACCGCCATCCTACTGAATGAAGCCGCCGCAGCGACGCTCGGCGTAAAAGACCCGCTCAATCTGATCCTCTACAATCACGATGATCTGTTTAAGACTATCACCTATCATGTTATCGGCGTCGTAAAAAATTTCAACTATAACTCCATGCATGACAAGATCCACCCTCTTCTCATGGTGGTCAACACGTATAACTGGAGCAGCATGGCCGTCCGCTTCCACACGAATGATGTCGTCATCCTCGTCCGGCAGGTGGAAAGTAAGTTCCATGCCGCAAAACAGGGGTTGCCCTTCAGCTACACCTTCATGGATAACGACTTTGATAAATTGTATCACGCCGAGCAACACACAGGCCAGATCTTCATCACCTTTGCCGTCTTCGCCATCCTCATCGCCTGCCTCGGCCTTTTCGGCCTCGTTACCTATGCTGCCGAGCAGCGCACCAAGGAGATCGGAATCCGCAAGGTCCTCGGCGCCGGGGTCACCAGCATCGTCGGCCTGCTCAGCAGAGACTTCACGATACTCGTCGGGATCGCTGCGCTCATCGCATTCCCCGTCGCATGGTGGGTCATGTACAAATGGCTCGAGACCTTTGCCTATCGTACGCAGATTAGGTGGTGGATCTTCCTCGCGGCTGGCGCCGTCGCCCTCATCATCGCTCTGTTGACGGTCAGTATTCAGACTGTCCGCGCGGCCCTCGCTAACCCCGTAAAATCCCTCCGCAGCGAATGATCAGCGAATTATTTTTGATCTATGTGGTTAGTTCTATTTAAAAAGCAGCCAAACTCAAATGTTTAACAAAGTAGCCGCGCGTGGAAATTCCAGTCGCGGCTTTTTTATTGCAAGACGTGGCGAGCTTGCTCGACATCTACTTTACCTCGCGTCCATTGTCCACCGATGAACTCCCGGTCAGCATCCTCACCATAACCGAGGTTAAAGACTTCGTTTAAAGTTTCATCCTTTATGATCAATTGCTCTAAAGCAACAACTTTAATATCTTCTGGCATTTGGTCTCCTGTCAAAAATTGCCAGTCGCCGTCATTGTCGTGAACTACTCGCAGTATTGGTTTCTGCTGTTCAAGCCATTGTTTTGTCGTAAAAGTCGTAAGGTTCTTGGGCTCCCGGAATTTAAAATCAGCGTTTCTGTCAAGCAGTGGTTGTTTATATATAAACTCACTTTCAAAATCAGAGTCCCAAGGAAATTTATCG
>Ga0206929_1217_pt1 | contig 12140 bp, 11 predicted proteins | sample Alteio_BWOrgHeat_19_FD_152929 | JGI IMG/M metagenome (GOLD analysis project Ga0206929, IMG submission 152929) | Enriched cells from forest soil in Barre Woods Harvard Forest LTER site, Petersham, Massachusetts, United States -... | ecosystem: Environmental > Terrestrial > Soil > Temperate forest >...
TGCTGTTACGGTGCTTAGTGCCGCTGATCCGGTAAGGGTATTTCAGAACTTTGCCACGCTGGATCTGATCTCCCGTGGAAGGGCTGAAATGGTGGCGGGGCGTGGTTCCTTTATAGAAGCATTTCCCCTGTTCGGCTATAACCTGCAGGATTATGATGACCTGTTTGAAGAAAAGCTTGAACTATTGCTTAAGATTCGTGATAACGAGTTTGTTACATGGTCGGGTAAATTCCGTCCGCCACTTAAGAATCAATCTGTCTATCCAAGACCATTACAGAATTCATTACCGATTTGGATTGGTGTGGGCGGCACACCGGAGTCCTTTATTCGTGCTGGCACACTTGGTTTGCCGCTGATGGTTGCAGTGATTGGTGGAGAAACCCACCAGTTCCGTCCATTGGTAGATCTGTACCGTGAAGCTGGGAAGAAAGCGGGATTTATGCCGGAACAACTCAAAGTCGGGATGCATTCACTCGGCTATGTCGCAAACACTTCACAGGAAGCAGTCAACGATTTCTATCCGGGCTATGCTGAGTCGATGACCAAGGTCGGAAGAGAACGCGGATGGCCAGCCATGACAAGAGCCCGGTTCGAAGCGCAGGCGGGACCGCGGGGTGCATTGCTGGTTGGCAGCGCCGAAGAAGTAGCGGAAAAGATTCTCCGTCACTCCGAGGCACTCGGAGGAATTACCCGGCTTACTTTTCAGATGGACAGCGCCGAATTGCCACATGAAAAACTGATGCAGTCGATCGAACTTATTGGTTCACGAGTAAAGCCATTGGTAGCTGGCTCACCGAAATAAAATATTTTCTAAGGGTGATTTTTATTTAACCACCGCAATTGCCATCCCGTCATATTCCTTTACGCCGACTGTCTGCAAAATCGTCGCGGTGACATTCCCGTTAGCGGCAAGCGCTTTATTAAATCGTTGTGCTCCTTTTACCATCGGATCATCCTGATTTTGATCAAGCACTTTCCCATCCCGAATTACGTTGTCGGCAATAATAAGCGTTCCGGGTCTCGATAGTTTTAATGACCATTCAAAATATTCAGTATATGGAGGTTTGTCGGCATCAATAAAGATCATATCGAACGGGCCGGCATTTTCCTTCAGCAGCCCCGGTAACAAATCGATTGCTTTCCCAACACGTATTTCCACCCTGGAGCTGAGGCCCGCGCGTTCAATATTTTTTCTGGCAACTTCAGCGTGGTGTGGGTCTAATTCCAGAGAAATCAGCCTGCCATCCTCGGGCAATGCCCTCGCCATCCATATCGTACTATAACCGGCCAGGGTTCCCACCTCAAGTATTGTTTTTGCTTTCGAAAGTTTAACAAACAAATGCAACAATTTCCCCAGGTTGGGAGACACATTGATAAGCGGCAAATTTTCGACCTGGTGAGAATGTTCAGCCGCATTCAACACTTCGTCGGGCGGAATAAACAAATCACTGATATAACGGTCAACAGCTTCGAAAACTTTCTGGTTCATATCCGGTTGATTTTGCAATATCCATGTAATTTATAAAAAAAATTGGGGGAGATCGTATGATCCTCCCCCAAATCAGATTGCCCGCATGAAAATGCAAGCACTTAAATACTAAGATTACTGCGCTAATTCCAGCAATCTGGGTTTATTCATAGTAATAACTTTCTTTCCCTTTAAGAATGCAGAAGAAATTCGTTCAACCGGTTCGTTTGCCGGACGATTTGCCCGCATGTCTTTGCATATATATGTCTCTCCTTTGTAAACCTGTACAATCGCTTTGAAAATTTCATCCGGATAAGACATTTTAGACAAACATCCCATCGCACCACTCAGAATAATTCTATGGGCCGTTTCTGCCTCGACATTATATGACAGGCCAATCACTTTAGTTTCGGGAAAATTTTTCGTAATCATGCGGGTTGTCTCTACCCAACTCATTCCCGGCAAATTCGTGTCGGCAATGAGGATATCCGGGTTTAAGATTTTTGACAACTCAATGGCGGTTTCGCCGTTCTCGCAGGTAGCCAGCATTTTAAACCGGGCATCCTGGCGCATTATGAAATCCCAGGCCTTTCTGACCAATGGATTTCTGTCGACAAACACAATGGTTATTTGATTCATGATTATGCAAAAATGAGCCATTCATTCATCATGAATTATTACAAATCAAATGATACTCTTCGATTTTCAATTGCCTGCCCGGAAATAACAAAATATTGGGAAAAAGGGTTTATTTTAATTGGAATGAATAACATGGATGTAACCCGGAGATATACTTTAAGGCTTTGCCTAGCCGGTGCGATTTTCATATATGCTTTATGGCGCCTTTACCGGGTCAGCCATGACATCCGGTATACGGTTGCAACAACAACCGGAAGAATATCTACACCACGAAACCATTTTGCTATAAAATTTCAATTTAAAGTAAACAATAAGCTGTACTCCGGTTCCGGTTCTGAGACCAGTAAATATAATATCCGGTATCCCAACGGGAGGTATTATGTAAAGTTTCCATATAAAAGTCCGGCTGCATGTGAAATTCAATGGGACCGCCCAGTACCTGATTCAATTACCGTGGTTCCGCCAGATGGATGGAAAGAATTTCCATAATCGGCAGGCGCCTGGCAAAAATGGCGTGGCGGTAAATCAGAAATGCACTTAATTATGTCTTTTTTTCATTTCCGCCTGGAAGATTTCAGGTATCGTCATATTGCTATAATTGTTGACGACATAACCTGAGGTAGAAATGGTAGTTGGTATTTGGTTTATGCTTACGGTATGCATATTCATTCTGTGGCCACCTGTTGAATCCAACATATCAATATCAGTGATCAGCGTCTTCGGCTGCATCAGGGCCTGGAATAGCGGACGGTCAGTCGCGCGGCCATTCATCATCTTTAAAAAATTCCCGCCTACGGCACCCAGAATATAATCTCCGGGGGAATTGAAATCAACCCTGGCGCACCAGACGGATCCTTTGTGGTTCCCGTTTTCTGACACGCTATATTCTTCCGTTGTATAGCCCCCCACCAGTTTACTTTTACCGGTTTTCGCCGATTTGATTTCCCTGCTATCCGTTTTCTTCCGCAGGCTGGCAATCAGACTGTCCATCCGGATCCATTTTGTGATACCAGAGAGGTCCGACATAAGTTTTCGGATATTGATGATCGTTATATTTTTATGATGTTCATTAAAAATGACGCACATCCCGTCCCGGGTAAGTATGATGAACAGACTGTCTCTCATATTCGCCTTCCTGTTCATCCCGGCAGCCGCATAGTCGCCACTTTTGGTGTAGAAAAAATGCATGACGGAAGTATCTGTTGTACTTCTTGTGCTGACGAACACCTGTTCAACTTCATAGTCAAAACTGTAGGTGCCCGGCAACTGATAAGACTGCGATTGCCCCAAAGACCGGTCTACATGAAGCAAGATTCCGAACAGTAATAAGGCGAAAAATGATTTCATAGAAAATATTTACAGGTTTATCGGCTCGCTAAAATAATGCCTGACGAATTCCCGCTGCTCGTGTTCGTTCAATTTGTCAGATGGAAGAGACTTTATTTTTATCTTATCAAAACGATGATCGGATTTCAGAAAGTTCAGCAGCTCAGATTTGGCGTTGGTCGGACCGAAAAGTAAAACAGTATTATATTCGACAATCACTTTTGCCAGTTCTTTAAAATAAGCATGTTGATCGTGTTGTTTGGTATTGTTCATCGAGTGTTCACTTTTTTCAAGCGTCTCTTTCTTTTCTGTATTTGTGAAATCGGAACTGATGGTTCTGGTTATCGTCTGATCCAGGGGATATTCTATTAAGTGAGCTGTGACATGATCCAGCCAGACGGCAAGTCTTCTTTCGTTTGATATTGTGTTGTTTTTTCTTTCGTTTGACATTGTATTGTAGTTTGTTGAATGATAAAACAACGCGGATAAGGAAAAGTTTGAGGCTCTCCCGAATACGCCAAAAAACCGGCCCATCCTCCAACTTTTGCCTCAATCCACACCTCAGGTAGTACCTTCTTATCCCCGATTCGGACCACCGCATGGATACACAGAGCTCATAGTCCCGATGGCACGATATTAACACAATATCTGGTATGAGGGATGAAACACAAAAGAAGGTGCTGGTTATTGATGATGAAAGGGATCTGTGCGAGCTGATCAAAAGAGTGCTTACACGGGAAAATTATTCCGTCGATTGTGCGACCAGTCTGGCTGAAGCTGGCCGGAAGCTGGAAGAACACCCGGCCATTATTCTGTTGGACAACAATCTTCCGGACGGGATGGGATTGGAATATTTGCAGATGCATCCCATGGAATTTAAGGATAGTCTGGTTATCGTTATCACTTCAGATGTCAGTCCTGTTATTGAAAAGGATGCCCGGAGCGGAGCCGCTGTCTTATTTCTTCAGAAACCCTTTTCGATAAAAATGATGAAGGAAATGATAAAAACAGCTGCTTAATCAACGAGCTACCGGTTAATTTGCCTGGAGACTTTTCACAGGATTCACCTTGGCAGCCCGAACCGCCTGAAAACTGATTGATATCATGGCGATGAACACAGCTATTAAACCTGCAAATACAAATACCCAGCTCTCGATATCGATTCTGTATGCAAATTGTTGAAGCCAGTTGTTGGCTGAAAACCAGGCAACGGGAAACGCAATCACCGAAGCGATCACAACGAGTTTAACAAAGTCGCCTGTAATCAATAACACGATTTCCTGTATACCCGCTCCCAGCACTTTTCTTATACTAATTTCCTTTGCCCGTTGCACGGTAGTATATGCGGCAAGGGCAAAAAGCCCGAGGCAGGCGAGTATGATGGCCAGACTTGAAAAAGTTCCGAATATTCCTGCAGTCTGTTGTTCCGTATGATAAATCCGGTTGAAATTGTCATCCAGGAAATGATACTGGAAGGGACGATGGGTCACCCTCTCTTTCCAGGCAGCGCCCAGTCCCTGTAAAACAGTTGGTAAATTCCTGTCCGAAACTTTCACAAATATCTGGTAGATATGATAATACTGTGAATCCAGAAAAACAACCAGCGGACGGATGGGCTCATGCAATGAAGTAAAATTAAAATCCTGCAACACGGCTTTTATTTCGCCTTTCTGTCCGGACCTGTAAATGATTTTTCCGACTGCCTGCTCCGGCGTCCAGCCCATGGCCTTTACGGCTGTTTCATTCAGCATATAAGCGGTCTGCCAGTTTGCAGGACTGCGCAATGAATCCATTCGTTGCCAGTCGGAATAGGTAAAATCAGTTCCACTTACAATATGCACCCCCATGGTCTTCACAAAGTCAATATCCGTGGGGCTGGCATAAACGAATACGGAAGGCATCGTACTGTTACCCGTTGTGTTGATTTCATCATCCCAATTGATATTGGTTGTCTCTTCCGCTCCGCAACTTACAGATATTACACCGGGTACCCGGGCAATGGCTTCCTTGACGGACTGATAATTGCGACGGACCAGCGCATCTACCGGTAACACGAGCACGTGATCCTTATCATATCCCAGATTCTTATGCTGTATAAAGGACAACTGTTGAAAAATCAGGATGGTGGAAATAATCAGAAACACCGAAACTGCAAATTGAAAAACTATCAACGACCTTCTCGCAAATCCGGTTGTTCCCGTAAAGGAAAATCCTGCTTTCAATATTTTGATCAATTTTAAACCGGACAAAACGAATGCAGGATAAATGCCTGAAGCAACACTAATGATGAGATAAATAACCAGCATGATTCCCAATGCCATGGGATTGAGAATTGAACTGAAATCCAGTGTCCTTTCCACCAGTCTGTCAAATACAGGAAGCAGTAGAATAGATGCCCATATGGCAAAAACAAAAGCCAGCAAATTCAGCAACATGGATTCGCCGATAAACTGCCAGAAAAGTTGTTTTCTGGCAGAACCCAATACCTTTCGTATGCCGATTTCCGGAATGCGATGAACAGCCTGCGCGATGGAAAGATTAGTATAGTTGACACTTGCGATAAAGAGAATAAGGATTGAAATGGCCGCAAGAATATACAGATAAGTAACATTCCCATTTGGTTCCAGGCCATCCAGAGATGAATAAAGATGAACCCTCGTCATAGGTTCCAGGTGATAAAGCAGGTAGTCGTTGGCAGCCTGGCCCAAATCCTTTTGATTCTTCATATAACCGGCTATATTTTTTTCGAGGATGGAAATGTCCGTATGGGGACGAACCAAAAAATAGGTAGCATATATTTCCACCCACCAGTTGGGTGAATTGGCATTACGCAGACTGGCATAAGAAGCTACAAAGTCAAATTGGATTTGCGAATTCGCCGGCGGATTTGCAGCGACACCAGATACAATAAAATCCCTGGTTCCACCGACTCTAAGAATTTTTCCCAATGCCTTCCCGTCACCAAAATATTTTTTCTCCATTTGACGGGTGATAACGATTTTGAGAGGACCATCGAGAGCAGTCACCGGATCACCTTCGAGAAGCGGGAAAGAAAAGATTTTAAAAAAGCTGGAATCCGCGAAGTAAAAACGGTTTTCGACAAATGATTTTTCTCCATACACAACGGCATATGGTTCGAAATTCAGAATTCTCACGAATGATTCAATCTGAGGAAATTCTGAGGTAAGTCTGGGGCCGGCCATGGAGCCTGTCTTGCCTGTTTGGCTGACAGCTCCGTTTACTGTGTATTCGGTTGTAGCTCTGATGAGCCGGTCAGCATTCTCGTGAAAACGGTCATAACTTATTTCATTCAACAGGTAAAGACCTATCAGTATGCAACAGGTAATTCCCGTTGTAAGTCCGCCGATATTTACCAGGCTATATAATTTATTTTTACGAAGATTGCGCCATGCGATTTTGAAATAGCTTCTGAGCATAAAGGCAGAATTTGCTAAATATATAAACCGGCCGCCAAATGGATGCCAGAGTATAACAGGTTGAAATGTAAATCAATATTGTCGTACTGATTTTGGGGGATGTACGGTTTTATTACAATCATTGCGCGGTTTTGGCCGCTGACAAATAATAGTCAGGGTACATAGATCAACTTACCCGAACTGCTGATCTGTGTTTGAATTTGTGGCGGATTCCCCATATAGTAAACATTCCCTTTGTAAAGAATGTTGGCAGACAAGTTTCCCGTAACATGAACATCGATATCCCGGATCGATTTGCTTTCGACAAGCGCAGCAAGGGTCGTAAACTGAAAGAGCTGCACAGAACCCTCACCTTCAGAATAGACATACGTATAGTTGGAATGGCCATTGAATGAAATATCGGCATTTGCAGCTCTGATGATTGCATTGGCAGTGTCCGCAACCAGATTCAGATTAATGGATCCGGAACCATCAAAACTGTCCACTGTAAAAATAGCAGCCCGTATAGTGTCGATGGAACTGACATTTCCCGCACCGTGATATGTAATTTTTTGCAGATTTCCCGTGGATACATATATATTGACAATATCGGTGCCGGTCCTGAGTGATTTGCAGCCGTTGTTATCCTGTATGATCAGTGTACCCCCGTGCACAGTGGTCGAAATACCCGACAACAGACCAGCTGCTGCTTCGACTTCAATATTTTGTACAGTGTCCTGTTTCAGAATCACATTGATCTTATCATAAAGAACAATCTCCTGAAAGGCTGGGAGATCGCGCATTTCAGAGGATACAGCACCTCCACCCAAAGGGCAACTGTTTCGGCTACAGGATATCCCAAATACCATCACGATGAATATCCATGTAATTTTCCAGTTCATAGTCAGAATTTATATCCAAATCCCCACTGAATAAAATCGCCGTGACCCAAATAGGCTTTCACAGCGCCACCCACATTCCAATGTTTCGATATCCTGTATTTAATTCCCGCGGTTTCGTAAAAAGCGCTGACGGGATACTGATCGAATACATAACAGCCCAGCTGAACTGGAAATGATAAATCACCTGCCACATATTCATAGGCGAGATATAATGCAACTTCCAGTTTTAGCTTGGATCCGTCAAAAGCATAGGTTGGTGTATTGAATTCTTCCTTTGACAATGCGCGGTCGTAAGTCAGGTTAATACCTCCGCCGAAGCGGCCCGTATGAGAAAAATCCTTCATGGCCTCCAGGTTAACAATGTTAACTAGATAGACAGGACTCTCCAGTGGATAAGATTCTTTGAATGCCGCTAAAACATATATGAAAAAATCCCATTTTTTTTCAAGAGTCGGTATGGGAGTTCGGATCATTTTGAGCTGCGGGTGCAGGTCGTATGTAATTCCGGCGGATATGGAAACGGGATTCAGTCCGTAGTTGGGCAGTTTCATGCTGCCATTGGAAATATGTGTCAGGGAAAGGCCGATATTCAGTTTCGTTCGCGGTAATACCTGCATTCCCGCTGATGCCATCAGGTTGGCGCAAAAATTAAGGTGACTGCCGATAATCAGGTTTTTGTAGTCTGTTTGTGGGTTAAATATTTTTTCAACCCAGGCAGCTCCCATTCCAACCCGAAAATTCCCGTAAAACCGTGAGCTCCTGAATAATGGAAATTGAATATATGGCACCAGGGCTGTAACATGGCCGATATATTCCTGACTGCCGGAATTGCCATATAAAAGAGCAACCCCGAGTTCGGGGTAACCATTTAATTGCTGCCAGCTTTTATTACCGGTCGTCTGGGCACTGACCGAGAGTTCCAAAAGCCAGGGCCGGCTGTCCAGAACGTATGCAAGATCAGCAAGATTCGGATCAATGAATCCATAATACCCGGTCAATCCTATGGATAATCTTTGACCAAGATCCGGAGAAGACTCCTGAGCCTGTACAAAATAAATATTGGATAAATATATGAACGCAACAAGAAAAACCCGGATCACAAAATCCCTCATTCAGAAATCTTTAATTTATTCAGCATTTCGTTCGTCAGAGGCTCGGAATAAATCCCGTAGGCATTTATTAAAATCCCCCTTAGTTTATACTTATCCGAAGAAATGGCATAGATAACACTTTGGTCTGATGCATCACTGCTTTCGTCAAACCTGAAATACTTATCTATAACGAATTCGTCATGAAATATCTTGTATTGACCATTCCGGCATTCAATACATTGTTGTTCCAGATTAAAATCCTCAGTATATCCTTCGGCTCTCAGCCCATCAATAGCCTCGATCAGATTCGAATATTGCTGCATATTTATTAATTAATACACCGGTCATTTACATTTTAACAACTTTGAATGTTTTTGAAAATGTTCCCTGTTTCAATTTAATGACATACATACCCGCGCCGTATCCCGAAGCGGGAATGCTGATCATACCATTTGACTGCGTTTCCCGTTTGCTATATAAAAGTCTTCCATCCTGTGTGTATAGTTCGATGTCGGCCGGTCCGTCGTCAGTGAGAGAAAGGTACAGTTTAAAATTATCCGTAGCCGGATTGGGATATATTTCTGCTATATTTCCCCTCGCAGTGTTTTCCTTTGTATAAGTTTCCATAGCTTTCCCGTTTGACGCACTGACAGCATCTTTCCCGCACTGTGCATTACTACCAAATTCGGCGTCCACGCGGGTGAATCCGAAATTATCATCCCAGTCGATAACCGCAATATTGGGCGCGGTAAGGTTTCTGCCGGAAACGGTATTTGTTGTAAAGCTGGTATCACCCGGAGGCGCGAGCAGGGTCCCTTTCTGATTCGTGCCTGTCAGGAACCAGTGTACTTCCACTTCAAAAGGATTCGGATTTATGATGGTCCAGTTTCTTATGGAAGAAGGATTATCGGAACAGGCAGCTTCCAGTTTCAGATTTTTAATATAGAGTGCCGGGAATTTTACGGCTCCTACTGCTTTGTCCGCTTCGATTAGTCCGTACCCCGAAGCGACATCAAAACCCTTATCAAACTGGGGCGTCAGCGGATCGTCCATATCTGACGTATGCTGTGACATGACTCCCCGGATCTGATCGGGCGTAATGGTATTTATTTTTTGTGCATCTATCATCAGCGCTGCAACACCTGCTGCATGAGGCGCCGCAGCAGACGTGCCGAAAAAATTTGGAAATGCGTCGCCGTCGAATGCTCCATCAGGATAGCCAAAGGGATTAAAGAAAGAAGTGTTCACGCCGTCAGGTGCTGTTATATCCGGTTTTCTGCGGACCAGCGGTGCAATGGGATTCCCTTGAATGTCAAAATAATTTGGAATTCCGCCATATGAAGAATAAAATTCAATGATTGCGGTATCCACGCCATAGGCAGGTGTCTGCTGATAATACGTTGCGCCCGTGGCAATAGCACCCGCGGCCTTCGGATGCCCGTAGCAGGTTCCTGTCAGCACACCAGGTATCGCAGGATTGGTAGCATAAAACTGAGCATCATTGAACAACACATATTTAATATGGGCAGGATCAGGACCGGCAAATTTTAATATGACTACAAAAAAAGTAGGACTCTGTGTATTGTTGTTATATCCGAAAACTTCAATCGGATCCCCGCTGGCAATATTGTCAGATGCACCTGCCGCGACGATATTTCCATTGATGTCCAGTAAATAAATATCCAGGTCGGATGTGCAACCTACCCCACTGGCAGAAAATGATGACTCATCCCACTGGAATGAACTTATCAATGACCCGCCCGGAGGAATGAATACGGGTTGGAAATAAACCGGCGGATCGCCGGGAGCACTGAAGTTATGGGCTGTACCTGCACCCGGTCCCAACAATTCAACATCGGATGACTGATAACCGTGTTCATACGAATTCACTCCCTGATTACCGGCAGCAGAAAAATATGCAACGCCTTTTGTCTTGGAAATGTCTACAGATTGCGCAATGATGCCGTCCTGGAAAAAAGGTTCATCAAAATACAGGGCATCGTCGGCAATGACCTGGCAACCTCTGTCCGCGAGATCCTGAATACCCTGTGCAAAATCAGCTTCACCCAGAAAAGCGGTATGAAATGCAAGCGCTGAACCCGGCGCCACATCATGTACAATTTCAAGCATCGCACGACCTTCGTCCGTTCCACCGCTGTCCAGGTCCTCCAAAACTTCCACCGGTTTATTGAAATGAAATGGATTGGCAGGACCAGGAAGTTCTCCCTGCTTGACGCCTTTCTTCGCAGTACCCAGGTTATCATAGCTGTCTGAAAGAATGCCCACCTTCACGCCCTTTCCATTTACGCCATATTTTTTTCTTGCAATGTCGGATCGCTGGGCCGTATCACCCTGACTGATCACCGGAGTTACAGAACCTCCTGACTTTTTTCCACTACCCTGCACAGTGGTAGTTTTAAGCGGACGAGTCGGTTTAAATGCAGGTTTTGCATATTGAATGGATGCCAGCCCCTCCAGTTTTCCAAGTGAGCTGACGGAAATAATGCCAGAGATGACTCTTCCATAAACACCTGTAATCTGAAAACCGTTTTTTTGTAAATCTGCTTTGGCGGAATTGACATCCCCTTTCACTGAAACGTCAATTACCACGCCGAGATGTAATATTTTTCCTTCCTTTTGCATAGCAAACATCGCTTCCATCGATTCCTTAAAAGGCACATTATCTCCTGCGAGGACCCTGAAATGAACCAGGGATATTTGATCCAGTCTGAGCGTACGAAGATTATTTTCTATACTGATTCGCAGATTTGCTGGTGTGTTGAATGGAATCCAACTCTTATCCGGCTTACGTGCACAGCCCACTTTTGTGCAAATCACCAGGTCTCCGGGATATGGATAAAGCGCTTCAGCAATCAGACGGTTGGTGACATCTTCTCCATAATAGTCCGCGGTATCCAGGAAGTTGATCCCGTTTTGAACTGCCTGTTTTAAAATTTCCAGCGCTTCTCCGCGGTTTGGCGGCTCTCCATAAATACCTTCACCGGTCAGACGCATCGTGCCATAACCTAAACGGTTGACACGCAGTGGGTGGGCACTTTTTTCCGCAATGCTGATGACTTTTGGGCGTTCCATAATTTCTCGATATGAATTAATAAATTCAGGAGCAGGGAATGCAAGGTAAAATAGAAAAAATATGCAACATTTCCGGATTGACTCCCGTAACCTGGTCTTAACACATTTTAATTAAGACGGTTCAATTCAATTCATGATTTGCTGTCGGTGGTAAAAAAAAACTCCCCCATCCGGTTGCAGAATGAGCTAAGATACCTATCAAAAT
>Ga0206929_1219_pt1 | contig 12088 bp, 9 predicted proteins | sample Alteio_BWOrgHeat_19_FD_152929 | JGI IMG/M metagenome (GOLD analysis project Ga0206929, IMG submission 152929) | Enriched cells from forest soil in Barre Woods Harvard Forest LTER site, Petersham, Massachusetts, United States -... | ecosystem: Environmental > Terrestrial > Soil > Temperate forest > O...
AGACCAGTTCTTTTTATTCTCCTTTAACAACGTATTGGCTTCTTCAAAAAAATGCCTGCATAAGCCTAAGCTTAAGGCGGCAAAAGAGGTTTCTGCAAATTGCAGAAATGGATAATGATAAAATGGATGTTCGTAAAACAACTTGGTTGATGCCAGGTCAAATACCATTTCATTGACTACAAATGCATTTTGTGTACTAAAACTATTGCTTTCTGTAGCCTTCATACCAATTGCATTCCAGTCTTCTTTAATACTAACCTGTTTGGCATCAAAAGTAACTGCAAGCACTTTATTCTTTTCTAGCTGAGCATTAGCTGTAAATGAAGTAGCATACGATGCGCCACTTGCATATTGCCATTGCCCGGTAACTTTGTATCCTCCTTTAGCTTTCTGCACTTGTTGGGCAGGTTTACCTCCACCTGCAATTACGGAATTCTTTCCCTTAAATACTTTTTTAGCTGTGTCAGGTTGCATATACGCATAAAAATACCCTCCACCTGAACCAATGGTAATTGCCCAACCAAAATTGCCATCGATAAAGGCTGCCTGCTCAAATAAATGCAATGCTTGTGGCAAAGGCATCATCAGGCCTCCGTCTTGCTCAGGAACAAAAAGTTTAAAATATTTTTTTTTGTAAATAAGTTTAAGCCATTCTTTAGGAATTCTTTTTAGTTCATCAGCACTGGCTGAATGACTACGTATTGTATGTATGGTAGTTTTATCGAAGAAATTCATACCATTCAAAAGTAATTATTCTTTGTTTATGCTGTTTTAATATTAGCTGAACGAGGGTAGTTCATAACTAAGCTTGATTGAAATGATGCTTGTATAATTTTTTATTAGTTTTGCCATGTCTCTTTTAAGGGGTGCCCCAGAACTTAAGGGCTGAGATCATACCCATTAAGCGTAGAAATACGTTTTGGAACCTGAACAGGATAATGCCTGCGGAGGGAAGGAGATAGCGAAATTAGATAGATGCCGGGAGAATTTTCCACCCTTTGGTTTTTCTGGCTGTATGTATAAACGAACCGGATGAATATCATCAAATGTTCTATTGCAAAACTATGTACCATAGTTTTATTTGCGCCTTTTATTGCTTCTGCACAGAACTTCTTTAAAGGAACAATTACTGATTCTGCGAATGGAGAGAAATTAGTAGGTGTAGGTGTTACCATTAACACTACTATGCTAACTACATTAACGGACCTTGATGGTAAGTTTAATTTGCACCTGACAGATGGTAGTTATACGGTTTCGTTCACGTATGTTGGCTATAAACCCAAAAGCATAATGGTTGTACTTCCGAAAGATTCTTCAGTGCATATTCAATTAACTCAAACCACGGTGTTATCAAATGAAGTGGTGGTAAGCGCCACACGTGCGGGTGATAAAACTCCTACTACATATACCAATATAAATAAAGCAGATCTTGAAAAAAGTAATGTGGGGCAAGACCTGCCTTATTTATTGAATTTTACCCCATCGATGGTTACAACATCTGATGCCGGTGCAGGAGTTGGTTATACTTACATACATCTTCGTGGAAGTGATGCAACCCGTGTAAATGTAACTATAGATGGAGTGCCTATTAATGATGCCGAAGATCAGGGAGTATATTGGGTTGATATGCCGGATATTGTATCATCGACCGATAATATACAGATACAAAGAGGTGTAGGAACTTCTACAAATGGTGCAGGCGCTTTTGGCGGAAGCATAAATATAGAAACGACAAAACTTTCTACAGAACCTTATGCAGAATACAGCACCTCAGGTGGTTCTTTCAATACTTATAAAAACACTTTCAATTTTGGCACAGGTCTTTTGGATGGTCATTGGGCCTTTGATGGCAGAGCTTCAAAAATAACATCAGATGGATATATTGACAGAGCAAGCTCCAACTTTGAATCGGCATTTTTAGATGCTGGGTATTATACTAAAAACACAATGATAAAGGCTGTGGTCTTCACGGGTAAGGAAAAAAACCTACCAGGCATGGTATGGTGTTCCGCAAGATTCATTGGCGACTAACAGGACATATAATCCTGCGGGTATGTTTACTGATGCAAATGGAAAGGCCCAATATTATAATAATGAAACTGATAACTATGAGCAGGACTATTATCAGCTTCACCTTTCCCAGATAATAAATAACAACTTTCAATTAAATGCGGCACTGTTCCTTACAAACGGGTGGGGATATTATGAAGATATGGACGCAGGTTATGCCTATGAAAACTATGGCTTACAAAGCCCTGGCATTGGTAAAGATACAAGCAATTTTATTGAAGACCTCTGGTTAAACAATAAATTCTACGGTGCAACATATACCATAAAATATACCGACCATAACAGGTTAAATGCTTCTTTGGGTGGCGGATGGGATCAATATTATGGATTACATTATGACAATGTAATATGGGCACAAAATGGTGGCTTGCCAACTAACAACTACCAGTATGTAAGTGATACGGCACTAAAAACTGACAACAACATTTTCATTAACAGCACGTATCAACTTACCAGTAAGTTAAGCCTATATGCCGATCTGCAATACCGTCATGTTGATTATTCCTTCTGGGGATTTAATGATCAATTGCAGAACGTAAACCAGGATGTGAAACTCGATTTTTTTAATCCGAAGGGTGGGCTTAGTTATGATTTCACCACAACCCAGAATGCCTATGCTTCAGTTGCTGTAGGTAATAAAGAGCCTTCTCGTGACGATTATGTTCAATCAACTCCATCGAGCAGGCCCTTGCCGGAACATTTAGTTGATTGGGAAGCAGGTTATAAACAACATTGGAAACATGTTGCAATACAAGCTAACCTGTATTATATGGATTATAAAAATCAATTGGTACTTAATGGGCAGGTAAATAATGTGGGGCAGTATAATCGTATAAATGTGCCACAGAGCTATCGCGAAGGAATTGAACTACAAGGAGCTATACAACCTGCTAACTGGTTAAGATGGAATGCTAATGCAACATATAGTATAAATAAGATAAAGAATTTCAATGAGTATGTAGATTCATATGATAGCGGCAAGAATATTCTTTACCAGGTGAACCCCTTAGCCGATATTTCTTTCTCGCCGACATGGATAATAGGAAGTACATTAATATTCATGCCTGCAAACTATATTTCATTTAGCTTACTAACTAAGTATGTAAGCAGGCAATATTTAGATAATACGGAAAGTACCGATCGTGATATCCCAAAATATTTCACTAATGATTTTCGGGTTAACTACATGTTCTTTCCTAAGAAATGGCTGAAAGAAATAGATGTTACTTTATTAATAAACAATATAGCGAATGTGAAGTATGTGTCGAATGGCTATACATATGAATACTTACAAGGAGGCGCTATTTATAATCAAAACAGTTACTTTCCTCAAGCAGGGACAAACGTTTTAGGAGGTGTAAGCTTGAAGTTCTAAATGGTTATTGAAGCATTTCCTGCAGAATAGTTGCAAGTCTTTCTTTAGTAAGGTTATGGTGTAATTTACCTAGGTGGGCAACTGATATAGAGCCTGTTTGCTCTGAAACAGATATGGCAATAGCATCAGATTTTTCTGTTATGCCAACCGCAGCCCTATGCCTCATACCAAGATTAGTAGGGAAGTCCGTTTTTTTCAGTACTGGGCAAAACACAACGGGCCGCATGAATTTTGTTGTCTGAAATAATTACAGCCCCATCGTGCAATGGGTTGTTCTTAAAGAAGATACTTTCAAGCATTGCCTCGGTAATATTACTATCAATAATATCACCGGTCTGTGCGTAGAATGTAAGGTCGGTATCTTTTTCAATTACTATTAGTGCACCGGTCTTATTATCTGCAAGGTTATGGCATGCTTTTAATATGGGATGAATATCAAGCTCGTTTTGTTTGTCTAGCTGGAGCATTAAAAAATTCTTTGTGAAATTCTTACGATTGAAGAATTCTGTTTTACCGATAATGAGCAGGAAGCGCCTTAACTCCTGTTGAAATACAATAATGATAGCAATTACGCCAACATCAAGAAAACGGCTTAAAATACTGCTGAATAATTGCATGTTAAGTGCCTTTACAATAAGCCAAACAATATATAGCAACACTATACCGGTGAGTATGTTTATAGCAGCGGTACCCCTTACAAGGCTATAAAGCTCATAAAGTAATACTGCCACCAACAATATGTCTACAGCATCTAACCAACGGAATGTTATAAATAGACTGATCATACTTGGGTATCAGGGTGTAAAAATTGATTAACCATTTTGATCACTTGTTTTGCCTCTTTCACATCATGCACCCTAAGAATATTAGCTCCTTGTAAAAGGGCCAATGTATTCAATGCAATAGTACCGGTCAATGCATTTTCAGGTTTTGTCTTTAGTACTTTATTGATCATTGATTTGCGCGAAACACCTGCAAGTATTGGCAAGCCAAGCTCTTTAAATTTGCTTAGGTTACGCAATAGCAAATAATTATGCTCAACAGTTTTACCAAAACCAAAACCCGGATCAATAACTAGTTGCTTAATTCCTGCTGTTCTTGCTGCCTTTACCCTATCAGCAAGAAAGTCATAGACTTCGTTAACAACATTATTATATACAGGTTCTATTTGCATGTTTTGAGGAGAGCCTTGCATATGCATTATTATATAAGGCACTTTCAGTTTAGCCACGGTATCAATCATTTTCCCATCCAGTGTTCCTCCTGAAATGTCATTTATAATAGCAGCTCCATGATTCACACATTCTTCTGCTACTTCAGAGTGGAATGTATCAATTGAAATTATTGCATGGGGATGTTTTGTTATAACAGCATCAAGAACAGGTAATATTCTCTTTAATTCATTTTCCGGGCTTATTAACTCAGCACCCGGTCTTGTAGATGCAGCACCAATGTCAATAATATCGGCACCTTCAGTTAATAGTTTGTCGACTTGTTCAATTGCATTCTTAGGGTTGGTGTATTTTCCACCATCATAAAATGAGTCAGGGGTAATGTTTATGATACCCATCACCAACGGATGGTCAAGTGATAACTGTCTGCCATCTGCCATTTGCAAAGGTGCTAGCTTGTTACCGGTTTGTAGGGTATTTGTACTCATTCTATTTTGCCAAAAATAACCACTTTTAATTCTTATTACTTTGTTCAATAAGGAATTTTATAACATCAACACCATCGGCGTAATCCCAAAGCTTTGGGGACTGTGCCTGCCCTAATTCCACTATTGGCATATCCAATTCTCCCAATCTCTTACCTAAGCTTTCTTTAACAGCTATGCATTGAATGTTTTCTTTCTCTTTTGCAAGTAATTCTGTCAGTTGAACTAAGTCAGAATACTCCTCAAAATGCAATACCGCTATTGGAGAAGATATCGAACCCTTTTTTGTGACCATAAGAAAGCCATTATCAGTAAACACTATTCCATCCATAAGGAATATAGTGCGATTGTAGTTATAGTTATTGGCGTATTTATTATGGTTTACAACATCTTTAAACTTCTCAATGCCTTGAAAGAAGGGAACAAAGTCATACCCGACCGGGACGAATAACTTAGATATGTTTCTGCATCCAAGGCCATAATAACTAAAAATGTCTTCGCCTAATTTACCTATTTCATCTGCCGTTTCAGTACCGTCTAAAATGGCAATACTATTGCGGTTCTTCCGAATGATGTGGGGCATGTTCCTGAAGTAGTATTCAAAGTGGCGAGCTGTGTTGTTGCTACCTGTGGCAATAATGGCATTTGCCGTATTAGGGATTTTCTCAACAACATTAATATGCTTTTCCCACTCAGAATTTATGGTAATCAATTTCTTTATCAGGAACTTTAACAACACGGAATCAGCACTGGCTAGTTTGGCATTGATACTGTTACCTGTTATAAGTATCGAAAGAAAGTCATGAAAGCCTACTAAGGGAATATTACCTGCCATAATTACATTTACAGTAATGGGCTTAGTGTGTTCTTTCTTTAATTCAGGATACTTCGATAACCATTGCTCGAGATTAGGTTTGGTCAACCAGGGAGCTATTCCTTTTAAAGCGCTTAAAATGCTTTCTCTTGTAAACCACCCATTATTATATTCGGCAAGCCTTAATGCCTCATTCCATTCCGTATATATCTCAGATTGAGGGTTCTCAATGAACCCAGCCATTTCCCCCCCCAGCTTGCTAAAATCTTCTATTACTTGTATCTGTTTCATATTCGGTGCAAAAATAGGGTATAATAGTATAAAATAGCTTTTTGTATCTTTGCATTCTATTAAAAGAACACTATGGCACTTAAAATAACTGACGAATGCATTAACTGTGGGGCTTGTGAACCTGAATGCCCTAATAATGCTATATATGAAGGCGGTAACGAATGGCGTTTCGCTGACGGAACCTCACTGAAGGGCATGTTCACAGCTAAAAGTGGTTTATCTACTGATGCTGATGACCCTCAACAACCGGTAGAACTAGACAGATATTACATTGTTTCTGATAAATGTACAGAGTGTGTTGGCTTTCACGATGAACCACAGTGTGCATCGGTTTGCCCTGTAGACTGTTGTATTGTTGATGAATTGGTTAAGGAGACTAAAGAAGAACTTCTTGCCAAGAAGGACACCCTTCACGTTTAACTATCCTGCGGACCCGATAGCTGTTTCAGTTTCTCATCTAGTTGCATAAAGTCTTTTATTAGGACTTCTCTTGCTTTACTGCCTTCAAATGCACCTATAATACCGGCTGCCTGTAACTGGTCAACTATTCTTCCTGCACGGTTGTAGCCTATCTTTAATCTGCGCTGTAATAATGATGCCGAGCCCTGCTGGGTTTCTACTACTATGCGCGCACACTGATCAAATAAAGCATCTTTCTCGTCAGCTCCAAACTCAACAGGTCCGTTTTCATCTCCTTCCTCAACATATTCCGGTAACTGGAATGCAGTAGGGTAGGCTTGCTGAGCACCAATATAGTCAGTAATTTCTTCCACTTCGCCAGTACTGATGAATGCACATTGTAATCGTATCAGGTCGCTACCGGTTGCCAATAACATATCTCCACGTCCAATAAGCTGATCAGCACCACCCGAATCAAGTATAGTACGTGAATCAATTTTTGAGATTACCCTGAATGCTATACGGGCTGGGAAGTTAGCTTTAATAGTACCCGTAATAATATTTACCGAAGGACGCTGTGTTGCTATTATCAGGTGAATTCCGATTGCACGTGCAAGCTGTGCCAACCTTGCTATGGGGGTTTCTACTTCTTTGCCTGCTGTCATAATTAAGTCGGCAAACTCATCCACTATAAGCACTATATAAGGCAAATACTTGTGTCCCTTTTCAGGGTTCAGCTTACGCGCTACAAACTTTTCATTGTACTCCTTAATATTACGTACCTGGGCATCTTTCAACAGATCGTAACGCTGATCCATTTCTATACACAAAGAGTTTAGCGTATGAATTACCTTTTTTGTATCTGTAATAATAGCTTCACCTGAATTAGGCAGTTTAGCAAGGAAGTGTCTTTCGATCTTGTTAAATAATGTCAACTCCACTTTCTTAGGATCGACCAACACAAACTTAATTTGCGATGGATGCTTTTTATAAAGAAGAGATACCAATACTGCATTCAATCCTACCGATTTACCTTGTCCTGTTGCACCTGCCATTAGCAAATGGGGCATTTTAGCAAGGTCAATTACAAAGGGCTGGTCCGATATTGTTTTACCCAAGCCAATTGGCAATTCCATATCGGCTTTCTGAAACTGATCCGATGCCAGAATAGATCGCATAGAAACCATTCCGGGATTACGGTTAGGTACTTCAATACCAATTGTACCTTGCCCAGGCATAGGCGCAATAATACGTATACCCAATGCTGAAAGGCTCAATGCAATATCATCTTCCAGGTTCTTTATTTTTGAAATACGCGTTCCATCTTGCGGAACTATCTCATATAGCGTAACTGTAGGACCAGGAGTAGCCTTTATTTTTTTTATTCCAATGCTATAATTAGCAAGTGTTGCAACAATCCTGTCCTTATTTGCTGTTAGCTCATCCTGATCAATATTTACACTATCATGACCATGTGTATGCAGAAGACTTAATGGAGGGAACTTATATGAAGAAAGGTCTAGTGTCGGGTCGTATGGAGATGTAGAAACAGTTTTTTCAGTTTCTATGGTATCGTCAACAATCTTTGGTTCAACTATCTCAGGTGTCTTTTCAATCGAAAACTCTACATCGCTTGCTTTTACTTCAGGAGTTTTTTTTTCTTCTGCCTTTTTCACCGGTTCAACATTAAACTCAATTACGGGCGGTATGGCTTCCTTTACTTCATTCTTCGGCTTAACTGTTTTCAATACAGGTTCTTCTATATCATGTCTTTCCAATTCAACAGGTTCCGCAATATCTTCCACTTCTTCTTCTTCCTCAATTTCTTCTGATTTAGCAAACGAAGGAATTTTAACCAGGTTATTAATGAGCAGAAACGCTACACCAAGGAATATAAGTGAAGCCAGTGTTCCCACTTTGCCAATTACACCATCAAGCCACGACGAAGCGTAGTAGCCAATACCGCCACCCATAAACAAATGATTCTGATGGAATATATAGCCCATCATTACACAGGTCCATACCATCATGAAAAGTGTAATGCGGAACGTCTTTGCAAACGGAAGCAATGTAATATTCAAGAAAAGCTTTATACCGGCAAGGAACGAAAGCAATACAAAACCGAATGCAGCAATACCAAACCAATCGGTAATAAAATGGCTGGACAGGAACGCGCCAAAATTCCCAAGCCAATTGGCCGTTTTAGTGCCCGCAGAAAATACGGAAGTAATAGAACCGGTTACCTTATCATAATCTTGCTGCCAGGTGAACAGGAATGAAACGAAAGCTAATAACAGGCATAATGAGAACACAATAAGAAAAAGCCCTGTAAGTTGAGCCACTTTCCATCGTTCCATGTTTTCCTTAAAACGAGCGATAGACCCTTTTATTCCACCTGAAGAAGGAGTAGCAGGTGCTTCCTTCTCCTCCTTAGGTTCTCCTTTGGAGGATGGTGAAGCAACAGCTTCGTCTTTTAATTTATTTGAATAACGTTTGGGCATAGTATCTATAATCTTTCAAAAATAGGGTAAATGGATGCTATTTACAGGGCAAGGAACCTTATTTTATAAACGGTTGCGTGTGGAAAAACTAAACAGCTTTTTCAATGCCTTTTGAGGCAAATACCCTAACCGGATACCATGAAGAAAGAAAGCCTATTACAATGACAGCCGCGAACACAATAAAATAGTCAGTTAGTTGCAGATGTACAGGATATGAATTAATTACAAAGCCCGAATTGAACGGAATAATTTTGAATTCAATTTGGATAAGGCATATTAGTGTACCCAGCACTAAACCAATGCAAGCACCAATAAATGTTATAAGCAAACCTTCAAACATAAATATACGTTGAATGGTACCAATATCTGCACCTACATTCCAAAGAATATCAATATCTTTTTTCTTGTCGAGTATTAACATGGAAAGGGATCCGACAATGTTAAAAGTGGCTATTATCAATACCAGTATAAGTATAATGAAAGTAAAAAGTTTTTTCGGTTTTTAGTGTTTTGTACAGCATTTCATTTTGCTCATCCAAATCCTTTACTGCATAATCTTTGCCCAATATTTTTCGTACCTGTTCTTTTATTTTCTGAAGGTTCGCGTTTTTTGCAATACCAAGCTCAATACTACTAACAGAGCTATCATGGTAGTCGAATAAGGCTCGCGCAAAATCAATCGACACAATTGCATAGCCATTATCAAGCTCACCATTGATTGAAAACATTCCCGAAGGATAAAGATGTTTTTCTGTTATGGCATCCTCTGGGTTAAACGTGCTTTGTAAGCCACGTTTTGGCGCATAACAAGTTACTGCCATATAATCGGCATTGGTTTGGGCAAGGTTGAGCGTGTACCCAATGCCTATACCAAAAATGCCATAATCGAGTTGCCCTTTTTTAAGGGCAAAACTTCCCTGGCGGATCAAGGTATCGAAACGTGTCATGGGCTTAAAGTCGGCACTAACGCCTTTTAAGGTAGCCAACGACTGCTTGTCATCTATCTTTAGCAGGGCTTTGTCCTGCAGTACTTCATTGAAATACTTTACTCCGTCTAAATGCCTTATGCTATCAAACTTTGGCCCCGTGGGTATAAATGTTTTACCTTTTACAACAGTTATCTGCATATCGGCACCAAAGGAATTATAAAGCACATGCACCAGGTTAGATATGCCGTTGAATGCCGACAGCACTATGATAAGTGCCATTGTGCCAATGGCAATGCCTCCAAGTGCTACGCCCGATATTATGTTAATGGCGTTGTGCGACTTTTTCGATACCAGGTATCTGCGGGCTATGAATAGCGATAAGTTCATCTGAAAACAAAAATACGATAATTAATGCGCTATACTTTATTTGAATTTTGTTGAGCATATTGAAATATCTATTCAATACTATTTGGGCGTTCCCCTGCGGGTCGGGCTATCCGCTGCAAGTCCTCGCTATGCTGTGGGCTTTACGCTACTATCCCTAACGCATCTATATCGGTTCGTCATTGCGAGGCACGAAGCAATCTTACCATCTTACTATTATCTCAATACCCAATACTCATATCTCAATCCCATTTTCACCCCGGCCGGATATAACTTTTGGTTGTTTCTTCTATGGTTCGGGTTGCAACATCTTTCAGTTTCTCAAATATCTCATCAATCTCCTGGTCAGTTAAGCGATCAAGATTGACGTCACTGCTTTCGGCGCGTACTTTACCAAGACCAAAAGGCAACAGCTCAACATAGAATTTTATTTTGTCCTTGCTGGGCATAGTATTTATCTCTTCAACTACAGCCTCGAAATTATTGACGAGGAAATTCTCTATCATCTCCCGCAATTGCTTTTTTCGTTTGTTCTGCGAACCTACAGGCCTGCCTTCAGGGTTGCCCGATTCTCCTTTTGTAAATGGCATTGTATTTTGTTTCTTATCATAAGGCGAAACCGAGTGATTTGCTTTATGAGTGTGGATTTAATAATACAAAGTTAGTAGTAGAGCAACCTTTTTATTCCGGAATAGTGATGTGTTTTTCAACAACCTGAAAATCTACCAATAATCAATAAGCGAGGATTTTCAGCTCGCGAACTCCCCAATAAATTAGCGCTGTGAGCAACAACAAGGTGCGACAATAGGTAATTGTGACTTAACAACACCACAAAGCACACAAAGAAATAACCCACAAAGTATTAATACTGTTACTTTGTCATACTTACTCCTTATCCCTTACTCCTTACCCCTAATTTTCATTGATAAATACAATAAATAACAATAAACTGTTTTGCTAAAATTTATAGCCGATAATTTCAGTACTAATTGAATGCCAAATATTTGTGCGGTAAATTTGTTGCTAAAAAATATTGGCGACAAAATGGCAGACTGCAGAAAAGCCGAAGGCTTTTCAATTACGAATTACGAATTAAAAATTACAGTTATTGAATTATAAGTTTCCCACATGAAATTGCCTCGTCTTTTTCTGAAACAATACGGTACAAATAAACTCCGGCAGGTCTTCCACTCAGATCAATTTGAGTTGTGCTTGTGTTAAATTGAGTATTGTAGATATTCTCGCCGAACATGTTGTAAATGATGAGATTAGCTTTTTCATTGCTGCCTGAAAAGTTGAAAGTGAAGTGGCCAGTTGATGGGTTTGGATAGACTGCAATACTATAGTCTTCTTTAACTTCATTTATTCCCAATAGACCACAACTATCCACGTAATTGCCTCCTTTCCATTCGGCAATATAGATTATGCTATCATTATCAATTGTCAAAAAACCTCCACCTATATACAAGCTGTCTTTATAAATAGAACTGGTACTAATAGGAGAGTCAAATGTATCACCAAAGCTGCACCATTTTGTTCCATCCCAGGTTGCAATTTCATTTGCTGGAATATTGCCGGCTGTCGTAAAATCTCCCATTGCATATAATTTACCATTGAATATCAGTAAATCCCATATTTGACCATTAGCACCACCTGTACCACCGCCAA